>Ga0307952_1000689_pt1 | contig 18609 bp, 17 predicted proteins | sample OrgLakmetagen376_FD_201821 | JGI IMG/M metagenome (GOLD analysis project Ga0307952, IMG submission 201821) | Saline water microbial communities from Organic Lake, Antarctica - #376 | ecosystem: Environmental > Aquatic > Non-marine Saline and Alkaline > Saline | place: Antarctica: Organic Lake...
TAAACTCTATAAGGTTTTGACCTCTGAATATTTCCATGTTTTCTCTTGTTTTTAGGGTGTAAAGATATGAATTTAAATGGTGACCTCTATACATTTTATTTGACATTAAAATCTAAAACACGTATTATAAATCATTTAGCTTTTAACATTCAATAATTAGAACAGAGCCACCATTTTTTACGATCCCTTTCCTTTTTGGATAGTGTGTTGTACTTTTGCCCGTCAATAAGATAATACAATACATGGCTAAAGCAACGCTACTTTTGGGCAGCAACAGGGGAAACAGGAGTGAACTTCTTAGCAGCGCCAGGGAAAAGATCTACCACACGGCCGGAAAACATGTAGCGGCCTCCTCCTTGTACGAGAGTGAACCGTGGGGTTTTTCTGATAGCACGCCGTTTTTAAACCAGGTGATAATCATCGACACCGCGCTGGCTCCTAAGGCTCTTTTAAAAATATTGCTGGATACGGAGATGCAGCTGGGCAGGTTACGCCAGAACCACACGGTATACAGCAGCCGCACTATCGACATCGATATCCTGTTTTATGACGATCTGATCATCGACGACGAAACCCTGCAGGTGCCCCACCCTCGCATGCAAAACAGGATGTTTACGCTGCTGCCGCTGCTGGAGGTTCGCCCCGAAATGATACATCCTGTGCTGAAAAAGCCTGTTAAAGCGCTTAAAGAAGCTTGCCCGGATACCCTGAGGGTAGAGAAATGTATAGCCGGTCCCCATCCCGTAAATCCTGCCGCCAATGAAGTATAACTTTATTGCTATCGAAGGAAACATCGGGGCCGGCAAAAGCTCGCTGGCAGAAAAAATTGCAACAAGTCACCAGGCCATGCTCATCAAAGAAGGATTTGAGGACAACTCGTTTCTGCCCAAATTTTATAAAGACCCTGAGAAATACGCTTTCCCCCTGGAGCTCTCGTTTCTGGCCGAGCGCTACCACCAGCTGAAAGACCGCCTGAAATCGCATGACCTCTTCTATAATTTTGTTGTTTCAGACTATTACATCGCCAAATCATTAATATTTGCCAGAAAAACACTACCACATGATGAGTATATGCTCTACTCGCAGCTGTTCCACATTATCATCAGCTCACTGCCAAAACCTGATTTGATCGTATACCTTTACCTCACTACCGATAACCTGCAACAAAATATAAAAAAGCGCGGACGACCTTATGAAATGAGTATTCAGAACGAATATCTGGAAAAAATACAGGAAAGCTACTTTGAATATATGGCGCAACAGAAGGACCTGCGCATTGTAATCTTAGACACCAATAATATAGACTTTGTAACCAATGAAGATGACTTCAGCACGCTGGAAAAACTGATACTGGAGAAAGATTATGACAAAGGGATACACCGCTTTGTTTTATAAGCCACGGCAGCCTTCCGAAAACGAGCTAAGCAGTTCCTCTGTTTAAAAATATAGAGGTCAGCAGTTAACTACATATGGTAGTATTCATTAAAATCAAGGGATATTTGGAATTATTCAACGCCAAAATGTTCATTTGTCAGCGCTATGTTTTAGTACGAGATTTCGTTTAGACATTGTGGGGTTGAAGCCATTAGATTCCTCCTCCCTCAATTGCGCTAAAAATTTGTGTAAGAATTCTTACCGTCTACTTGCGCAATTTCGGTCGTCGGAATGACTGTTGGTCAATGTGTTAGAAGAGAAAAAGGGCGCGCCGACTCATATGAAATATAACAAGGTGTCGGCGCGCCCTTTTTCTTTGTACACCCCAAAAACAACGTCATGCTGACCGGAGATGCAAAGTGAAACGGAGCATCGAAGGGAAGCATCTAATTTCCGGAAATCAATCAAGCTCATTGAATATGCAGTTATCTAATGACCTCTATTCGTTAATTTGTACAGTTTGTACAGAGAAATTCCAAATTCCAGGATTGCGAATTAACGGGCCCTCCCGAGCTCAGAGATCACAAATCCGGGATGCCTAATCAACATGGCAGTTGGCAGTTGGCAAAAGGCAGTTGGCAATCCGCGTAATCAGAGATCAAAGGTCAAAGATCAGAAATTACATCCATTCATCCATTCATCCATGAGTTCAGTTTAAAAAGTTCGTATGTTTATAGGTTTGTAAGTTATTTAATTGTAAATCAGTAATTTAATTAAAATATTATGCTTTTCATAAAATATAGGTAATCAATACATTATGACATTTAATAAAAAATTGCGGCTTTTTAGACGGGCCTCATCCATCAAACATGTCAGAGATCAGAAGTCAGAGATCAGAGATCAGAGGTCTTTACCGTGTGGATATCTTCTACACCACCAGGGCAAAATCCGAAAGAACTGTGAATTACAATAAATTACGCGTTGCAAATTACTATAAATCACCCCAGTGAAATATTGCTTAGCAATTTCACCAGGACCAATCAACTATTCACAAATCGACTATTCCCCCATCACAACGCACATATTTACTAATTTTGCAAAAAAGAAAATCGGTGCACTTACATATAAAAAATCTTATTGAGCAAGGCGAAAACCAGCAACTGGATTTCAAGTTTGCGGTTACAGATGCCCGCAAAATAGCCCGCTCGCTGGCTGCTTTTGCCAATACCGATGGTGGCAGGTTGTTGATTGGGGTAAAAGATAACGGAAAAGTAGCCGGTGTCCGCTCTGAAGAGGAGTATTTTATGCTTGAGGCTGCCGCCACCATGTACTGCACGCCTGCGGTGTATTTCGAAACGGTGGAGTGGAATATCGAAGGAAAGCGGGTTTTGGAAGTCATCATCCCCAAGAGCGATAAAAAACCTCATTATGCTCCGCAAAGTCCTGAAAAACCTATGGTTTATGTGCGTGTTGACGACCAAAACCTATTGGCAAACAGCGTGTTGCTTAAAGTGTGGCTTCGCGAAAAAAAACAGCGGGGAACCAGGCTGCAATATACCGACAGCGAAAAGCTTTTATTAGAATATTTGAGACAAAACCAGCGGATTACGCTGTTGGAATTCCGGAAAATGGCTGCGATTACACGTCGCAAAGCTGAAACGATTCTTGTCAACTTTATCTTACTGAAAGTCATCTCGATTCATATCACAGAACAAGGCACTTATTATACGCTAAACCAGGAAACTACCAGTGACATAACGACATCTGAAAACAATAATTAATGTCATTTTGGCATCCTTATATTTAAGTTTTTCGCTATTTTATGCCACATTGACACCATCATTTCATATCTCCGGCCCTGGCATAGCAGTTGATCACTGTTAAGTGAAAACAAAATGAATGTGGAACCCAAAAAAAAGGAGGTGATTATGTTACCAGTAACAAGACCAGTAACAAGAAAAGGAAGTTATGTGCCAAGCATCTTTGATGACCTTTTCAACAATGATATTGCTCGTGATTTCTTTAGCAACGAACGTGCAACTCCGGCAGTAAATGTATCGGAGGATGAAAACAAGTTCAACATTGAAGTTGCCGCTCCCGGGCTTGATAAAAAGGATTTCAAAGTGAATGTGGAGAACAATGTGCTGACTATTTCTTCTGAAAAAGAAGACAAAAAAGAAGATGAAGGCAAAAACTACATGCGTAAAGAGTTCAGCTTCACAACATTTAGTCGCTCTTTCACGCTTCCCGACAATGTGGAAGATGACAAGATTAAAGCTACCCACAAAGACGGGGTGCTGAATGTAGAAATACCTAAGAGCGAAAAAGCCAAATCCAAGCCGGGACGTGAAATCAAGATTTCATAATTCCGAAGCAAAGGCCTGAGTTTTCAGGCCTTTTTTTATGGCAACAACCCTTCTGCTTCATTTTTAGCCTCCTCTATCAACTTGTTACTTTTGCGCGTTGCTTCTTCAATAATCTTATCTGCTTGCTTATCAGCCTCCTTTTCAATCTTATCAGCTTTCTGGTAGCCGGACTCTTTAGCTTTTTCTGCGGCTTTTTCTGCCGCCAGCTTCGCCAGCATCCCTTTCCCTTCAGCTTCCTCCAAAATCTGATCCGCCCTTCTGTCTGCTTCTTTTCGCAGCTTTTCAGCAGCATTACGTCCTTCGCGGCGTACTTTCTCAGCCTGGCTGCGGGCCTCTTCCATTAGTTTCTCAGCTTTGGCTTCCGCTTTCTTAATCTGCTCTGCTATGGCCTCTTTAGCCTTTTCTTTCCCCTCGTCAATTTTCTCCTGTAACTGCTCTTTCACATCATTCTTAAAATCTCCCTGTTGCTCTGCAAGAGAAGGCGTGATTTTTGGGTTTGTCAATGTGCCGGTAATTTTAGCGTTCAGGTTGAGGACTTCTCCCAGCTCATAATCAACACCCAGTTGCTTAACTTTCCCGGCAAGGTTATCCAGCAATTTATTGGCATCCGATCCGAGCTTTTTCCGGGGGATATCCAGTTTCAGGTTATAATCAATGGACTGATCCAGGCCTGTTCGCCCTCCAAGGGCGGCCTTCATTCCGTTCAGAGACATATCAAAAGGCTGGACAAAAAGACTTCCCTGCTGAATACTGAAGTCCAGTTGAATATTTTTTATTACCGCCTGTTTGAGCTCATTAATCTTTAAGGCATCCCCCAATTGATTCAGGGTATTTACATTACCTATCGATAGCGAATTGCCCTGCAGGGCACCTTTTCCGTTCATCGTTTCAAAAAGAGGGTTCAGATTATTATCCAGGTCCGTTTTTATATCAAAGGATGTTGTGATAGCCCCGTTTGCTTTTTTAGCTATGGGGGCATATTTCGACATGGCCGAAAATGCCACAGCCGATTTGTTCACCGACACCTCTTCAAGACCGAAATCCATTTCCATATGAGGATTTCCTGTTCCGTTATAACGGTAATACCCCTTTAAAGATGTGGTACCACCCAGGCTGCTCATGGTCATCTTTTGCAGCCATAGTGTCTGGTCTTTCACTTCCACCACTCCTTCTAAATCATTCATCACCATATTATCGAAAAGCAGATTACTGACTTTGGTGGTGAGCGTAAAGGCTATCCTTTCGGGGATAACGGGAGCCTTCAGCACCTCGTCATCTTCATCCACTTCCTGCTCATCGCCGGCAGGCTGCATGAACCTATTCAGGTTCAGGTGTTGCGATTGCAGATTGAGCTCCCCGGCGAGGGTGCCGTCATCCAGCAGGTAGGCTATCACGTTCTTCAGTTCCCCGTCGGCATTAATATCAGAATCCTCCATTTCGAGACTAAAAGAAGCCATATCAATATATTCGGGGCTAAGATTAAACTGGCCGCGATTTATCCGCACATTATTATCAGCATCCCTGTACACAATATTTTCCAGCAGCACATATCCCAGCGCCTTAAACTCACCATAGCGTTCCTGTTCCAGAGATGAGACATTCCCTTCAATATTCGCATCCATGCTCACTAATCCGGCCAGTTCGGTGCCGCTTTCCAGCGGATACATCCCTGCTATCTTCGCCAGGTCCAGCTCCCCGGTCATCCTGCTTTTAATGAAAGGATCAGAGAGCGGGGTTTTAAGTAACATCCTGGCGTTAAAGGTGCTTCCCGACATCAAAAAACTGAAATTTTTCACATCCACCGTTACATCATCCGGCACACCGGAAGCGTTATCAATGACTGCTTCAACAGCGATGTCCTCCACTCTCGAAGGCAGGTCAGGATATTTAAACATGCCTTCACTCACATTCAGTGCTATATGATATCCGGGCATGTTCTCCTCATCATACGTTCCCTTCACCCAGCCATTCAGACTCAGTCTGCCATCCGTTTCCAGTGACTTATAGTCCTGAGTATAGATAGCCGGGATAATTGACAGCAGAGGCTTAAACGTCTTATTTTCCGATGCAAAACTGATATCCATGGTATAGGCATCATCGGGCATAGCAAAATAACCTTCGGCACTGAGCGGGATTTCATTGATATAGATGGTATTTTCCGCAAAATCAAAGCGCATCTTCTCAAAGTCTACATTCAGGTTAGCCTGCACTTCTGCCTTAGCCTTTTTCAGATAGTCCACCCCATCGTAGGTTACCAAAACATTATCTGATGCAGTGAATGTGTTGAGCAGCGTGGAGCGCTGGGTAAGGTCGCCTTTCAGGGTGTGATTAAGACCCTTAGCCTCTAAATATAGCGGTAATGACTCATCATCATAAATAAAATTTGCATTGCTGACGGTTACCTTTTGCAGTTGGAGATATACCTCATCAGATGCCGGCTCACCCTTATCTTCAGCGAGCTCTTCAGAAGGGTAGGTGATATCATAGTTAGCAGAACCATCTTCGAGCACTACTATTTTTATGCGCGGATTATCCACCGATACTTTGATGATTTGCAAAGGCTCCTTTTTCACCACGCTCAACAAATCAATAGTGGCTCTGAAATCCGGTACATTCAGGAGCGTATCATATTCAAAAATATCCTTCCCCGTTATTGTAAAATCTTTAAGTCCAAGCGAAAAGTGAGGGAAAGAGCGAAACAGGGACAGGTTCACCTCACGGAAATCGACGCGCGCATTCACGTTTTTGTTAATCTCTTTCTGCACAATTTTGGCGATATCGTCCTTGTAAACTGCCGGCAAAATAGCGGCAGCAGCTACAATAAGTGCTACAAATATTAAAAACCAAATGAATACTTTTTTCATAATCGTTTATTTTGTGATAGATTGTTCATAGATTTTATTACGTAAGAGGTGATCTGCCAATACAATAGCCGCCATGGCTTCAACGATGGGTACTGCCCGGGGCAGCACCGTTACATCATGGCGCCCTTTTCCTTCGAGCAACACTTCATCCCCCTTGTTATTGATGGTTTTTTGGTTATCCATGATGGTGGCTATTGGCTTAAACCCCACACGCATAACAATGTCTTGTCCGTTCGATATTCCGCCCTGGATACCTCCCGAGTTGTTAGTAGTGGTTTCTACTGCGCCTTCTTTTTGAATAAAACGGTCGTTATGTGTTGAACCATACTGGCCGGTTCCGGCAAAGCCCGATCCATACTCAAACCCCTTCACCGCGTTGATGCTTAGCATTGCCTTGCCGAGGTCGGCATGCAGCTTATCGAATACCGGCTCTCCCAGTCCGGCAGGCACCCCTGTTGCTATGCAACTGATGGTTCCCCCCAGGGTGTCGCCTTTTTCAGCCGTCTCCTCTATCAGGGTTTTCATTGCTTTTTCTGCGGACAGGTCCGGACACCTGATAAGGCTCTCTTCGGTGGCTGTCAGGTCAAGCTGATGATATGGCTTCTCCACCTTCAAAGGCCCCATTGCCGACACATAAGCCTTCACCTCTACCCCTTCCCTGAGCAACAACATCCTGGCTACAGCCCCAGCCACCACGCGGGCCACCGTTTCGCGGGCTGAGGAGCGTCCTCCGCCGCGGTGATCGCGTCTGCCATATTTGCGGTCATAAACAAAATCAGCATGAGACGGGCGATAAGTGTCTTTCAGGTGGTCATAATCCTTGCTTTTCTGATCGCTATTCCACACCAGAAATCCGATAGGCGTGCCCGTGGTTTTCCCCTGAAACACCCCTGAAAGCAATTCCACTTTGTCTTTTTCATCGCGGGGGGTGGTATATCTGCTTTGCCCCGGCCTGCGACGGTTCAGCTCCCCCTGGATATCTTCGGCATGAAGCGCAAGGCCTGCCGGACATCCGTCTATCACACCACCTAATGCCTTTCCATGCGACTCGCCGAAAGTGGTTACCTTAAATATCTCGCCAAAAGTGTTACCAGCCATACCATCAAATTTACTAAATAAACAGCAGAAATGCCTTTTTGATTACAATAAAACACAAACGAAGTGACGAAGTCCTCCATCACCGGACTTTTGTCCCTTCACCGGTGGAAGTGGTTCTCCGGGAGACCATCATAAAAAACTGTGCGGGAATATAAAGGTAAATTAAGTAAAAAGCCGGAATAATAACTATCCCGGCTTTCACAGAACATTTGTTCTTATCTATTCTTCGTCAGCTTTATCGAGATATCGCAATTTTGTTTTGAGGGTTGCCAGCTCCTGCTTCGATCGCTCAATCTTTTTTTCGAACTCTTTACGCAGTTGATTTGACTTTTTACTGTCTGACAAAAACCCCACGTTGTTTTCCCACAGCTTAAGATCTTCCTCGATTTTATCTATTTTGTTCAGGAGAAATCCGCGCTCTTTGCCTATTTTACGGCCGGCGTCGGGGTCATCTTTGATGTTTTCGAGCTTTTGCTTGTATTTAAAAACGTTTTTCTCTGTTGAGCTCACCTGCAATGCATCGAAATGTTTGTCAAGCGCCTCTTTAAACGCCTTTTGTATCGTATCCTTCTGTTTGATAGGCACAAACCCTATCTCGCTCCAGGCTCTTTGAAAAGCTTTCAGCTCTTCCAGGTCTTTCCCTTTATTGCCAGACAGTTCAAAGGCATTTACCTTTTCAACAATTTCCTGTTTTTTCTTAAGGTTTTCGTCTTCGTGCTGATGAATATTTTTGAAGTACTCATCGCGCCGGTTGAAGAAATAATCGCAAGCTCCCCTGAATCGTTTCCACATTTTCTCAGAATGCTTTCTGGGTACAGGGCCTATCGCTTTCCACTTTTTCTGAAGGTTGATGAGCTCATTTTTCGTCCCTTTCCAGTCTTCGCTCTCTTTTAGTGCTTCGGCCTGTTCTATAATCTCCATCTTTTTATTGTAGTTCTCCTTCTGATGGTCTTTCAACTCCTTGAAATATAGCTTTTTAGTGCTATAGAACTTATCAATGGTTGTTTTAAAACGGCTCCATACTTCATCGTTTTGTTTGCCGGGGGCACGTCCTATGCTCCTCCATAATTTGAACAGCTCATTGATGCGGTCTGTGGCATTGAGCCAATCCTTAACACTATTTTTCTCTTCTTCCAGCAATGCTTCGGCCTTTTCGCAAAGCGCCAGCTTAGCCTTGTAGTTTTCTTCGCGTTGTTCGTTGCGCTCGTCATAATACTCGCGGCGGCGCTGATTAATTTTGTCGGTGGCACTCTTAAAGCGCTGCCATGTTTCCTCATTTTTCTCCTGCGGCACGGGCCCTATCTCACGCCACTTTTCATGATATTTTTGCAATAGCTTGAAAGATTTGTTGATGTTCTCTTCCAGCAACAGCTCTTCAGCTTTTTCGCACAGGTCAATTTTTTTCTCCAGGTTCTTTTTGAGCCCCATATTTCGTAGCTCCTGGTTGATTTTTACCTTGTCGAAGAACTTCTCCACCAGGAAGTGATAGTTTTTCCAGAGTTCATTTACTTCGCCACGGGGAACCATGCCGGTGTTGCGCCATTCAGCCTGCAGGGCTCTGAAATCATCGTAGGTTTTCTTGAGCGGCTCTTCGGAGCTGATGAGTGCCCGTAAACGATCGAGAATTTCGTTTTTCCGCTCCAGGTTAATTTTCTTTTGCTCTTCCTGCTTTCGGTTATATTCTGCCTTTTTCTGTTTGTAGACGCCGAACACTTCATTAAATTGCTGCTCCAGCTCATCAGGCTGCTCCACAAACTCCTCATCTTCTGCACCCTTTTGCACAAACTTCTCGTAATCTTCCTGCTTTTTTTCTTTCGTCTTCTGGATAAAAGCGCTACGGATAAGGGCTATTTTATTTTTGATCTTATTGATATTCTCGACCTGTACTACTTCTTTGAGCTGCTCGAGCAGCTCTTCTCTCGATTTCTCATGGAATACCTCTTCGCTCAGCTCCTCATTCTCTTCATTCTTATCATCATCGCCCGACTCATCATGGCGGTCAGCGCCATAGATATCTTCATCATGATTCAGCTCAATACGTTCCTCTTCCGCATTTTCACTCTCCCCGCTCTTTGTCTCAGCAGCAGCTGTTTCTGCATTCTCTCCATCTGCTTTTTGCTCTTCGGCAGGTGGCTGGCTCACTGTATTATCTGCCGGGGCTTCCTTTTCGCTGTTTTCAGGTTCCGGTTGCTCCGTCACAGCATCATCCTCTTTGTTTTCAGAAGCAAGGTCGTGTTGCCCGTCATTCTCCTGATCCTTTGCAGCGTTATCTGCTTCATCCGCATTCTTTACAGACTCTTGGGGATTCTCTGTTTCTGCCTCCTCAGGAGTTTCCGTATTATCGGGCTCCCTGGTGCTGCTGCCGGCATCATCTGTTTGCTGCTCCTGGCCTTGTAAATTTTGCTCTTCTGACGAATTGGTTGCATCCTGAGTATTCTCCGCCCTTTCCGGAGTGTTCTCCGGATCCTGGTTTTGATTTTGAAGTTCTTTGTTCTCTTCCATGAGATTCTTAGATCGATTATTAGAATTTTTACTATTGCTTTCAGGTGTTATGATTCATCCAAGCTTTTCAATTTAATATCACCTGTTTAGAGAGACAAAAATATAAAAATATTGCATCTGTGAGAAAGAAACCTGATATCTGTAACAAATAATTGAAAATGAATAGGCTAAGCGGAAGAAAAATCACCATTTCAGCGGTTGCCTGTTGAAAATAAGATAACCAAAGTTAAATACTACGGAAAAACTATCTTCGGCACGTTGAAAATAATTTAGCGACAATGATAAAGGCCCCAGCGGTGAGTGAAAAACAAAGGATCCTGATGCAATATAATATTGATCAGCAAAGATCTTTCCTGTGCCGGCAGCTTCAAATTCCTCGCGTCTCAGCTCGCGATAGGGGGCAAAAACATAACCCTCCAGCCGCACATCAGTATTATTGCCCAGCGGAGTGATGTTTATTAATCCCATGGAGGCGTATGAATAACTGCGGTACCCCGGGTAAAAACGTGTGCGGGAAGCACTTATCGGCTCAAAGGCCGGTGCTACTAAAGCGCTGGAGGTGTAATTAGTGAAATTGCTTTGTGTGGAATAGATACCTTCCACGTGGATACCCCACCGGGAATAGAACAGAGCAGGAAAAAAATGCCTGAACTTTAACTTCAATGCCCACCAGCGGTGCTGCTTATAGCGTTCAAAATCGGATGGCGCAGTGCTCCCTGATTTATAATACTCTTCGCCGCTGATAAGTTGTAGCTTAGCGACTAACAAGCGTCCTTCCGAGGCGTAATACTTTTTGTTTAAGGTGTTAAATTCATATTTAAGCCAGTGCGTCAGGTAGTCGAACTCCGTAATATCTGCCGTATCCGACCTTGTAAAGTTATTTTGCTGATAGTATTCGTTGTCAAGGTTACCAGCTGCTGCCCCCAGGCTAAGTACACTGCTTAGTCCTGTGGGTACTCCCATATCAAGCGTAAAATATTTGTCATCCTGAATAAGGTATGAGGGTTGCTTATCTTCAAAAAAATAGGTGGATGTTTCAAAATAATCCCATTGGTTATAAGACAAAGCACTACGCAGATAGAAGGGTATTCCTTTGGAGTTATCCAGCCGGAAACCGGCATGTCCGGCACTGTAAAACCTTCCGATATAGGTTTGGGCATAGGCTGAAAAGGTAGGCTGCCCGAAGTGGTTATAGTTAGCCTTCAGGAAAGCTTCATTCACAGCATCGGAAGAAACATTTCCTCCCAGCGACACCTCAATATTTTCCAGCTTTTCCACATCCAGCGAGATATCATAGAAGCTTGTCTTCTGGTTAAAAGTTGCTACAGGAAAAGCATAATTGATACGCTTATCGGCTACCAGCTTAAAGTATTCCTCCTTAAAAATATCTACTGAAGAGCCTGGTGACAGGCGCTGACGAAAAGAGTTAATAATGAATCGCTTTTCGCCTTCGTCAACTCCCTGTGGGATAACTTCACCAATTAAAAAAGGATGATGTCTGGCGTTGAATTCTTTCCGGCGCATCCGGAGCTCTTCTTTTGAAATGCTGCGCTTAACGCGATTCCTGATGCTGTCGATCATTTTATTTGCAGCAAAATAGCCACTATCGATATAATCCTCAGTATTTGAAAAATCCGTAATATTTGTCGGCGGGATGTTGGGATCGATCAAAAGTCCCTGGGTGCTGTCTATTTCATAATTGGTGTTTTCCATAAGCATCGTCTGAAGCTGCGATACGATATCGTTCACTTTTGGTGGCCCGTAATTGGAAGCCACTTTACTCCCAATGATATAGTCAGGATTAAAATCTTCGCGGACTATGTCTTTAGGGAAATTGTTATACATGCCGCCATCGAACATCACCCTTCCATCCACCGTGATAGGCTTAAAATAGAAGGGGAACGACATAGAGGCCCTTATCGCTGTCCCAAGATCTCCTTTGCGGAATACCTTCTCTTCATTTTTGCTGACATCGGCTGCCACACAGCGGAAAGGCACAAAAAGACTGTCGAAATCGCTGCCGGCAGTGGCCGATGCCGGGGCAAAATTTTTCATGATGGCAAAATCCATATAATAGGGCTTCACCACGCTCACCGGAATCGACAAGCTTCTGTCTGCCTGCTTACTTCCCATGCTATACTGCAGTTTGATGCGTGAAGCATCGGCTTCCAGGTTTTTGTAGTAATAGCGATATTTTTCGCTGATATCAGCATTTACCCACTGAGAAAACTCATCCGAATTGACCAGGGTAATCATCTCCTCCGGGCTGTAGCCGGCGGCATATAGCCCTCCTATTATGGCGCCCATAGATGTGCCGGCCACATAATCTATGGGTATCCCGTTTTCTTCCAGTGCTTTAATCACCCCAATGTGGGCCACCCCTTTCGAGCCACCCCCTGACAAAACGAGCCCTACTTTTTGGGCATGCCCCTGAAATGAAGCTAAAGAAACTAATAAGGCGACGAGAAATCCTTTCATCATGCGGCGTAATTTGGGGTAAAATTAACAAAACCGGAATTCCCCGCCAAGCTTCAAAAACTTAAAACAACCAAAATCGGCAATACAAATATATGAATTTGATATTGAATGCTTTATATTATACTGAATCCTGACTTAAAATTCCGGTTCTTACCCGCAAGAAAAGCCTTAAATTTTATCCAGCGCTTGCTTGAGGTCTTCTATCAAATCTTCCACGTTTTCGATACCTACTGAATATCGTACAAGCCCGTCAGTAATTCCGGCCTTGAGCTTAGAATCGGGTTCTACTTTTGAGTGGGTCATCGAGGCCGGATGCTGAATCAGCGTTTCCACACCTCCCAGCGAAACCGCCAGCAAGGCCACCTCGACGTTATTCATTACGGTTTTGCCCGCATCAAAACCACCTTTCAGCTCAAAGCTAAGCATCGTGCCAAAGCCTTTCATTTGCTTTTTAGCCAGCTCATGCTGCTCATGCGACGGTAAACCAGGATATTTCACCCATTTCACCTTAGGATGGTCTTCGAGGAATTGAGCGATTTTGATAGCGTTTTCCTGGGCGCGGTCTATCCTTACTGACAGCGTTTTTATTCCCCGGTGTACAAGATAGGCCTGATGCGGGTCCATATTGCATCCCAGGTTCACCATAATGGGTTTTAGCTTTTCATACATCGCTTTTTCCCGCGCCACAATCATTCCGGCAACCACATCGGCATGACCGTTGAGAAATTTGGTCATGGAATGAAAAACCACATCAATACCAAACGTCAGTGGTTGCTGCAGATGCGGACTGCTAAAGGTGTTATCGACCACAGTAACCAGGTTGTGCTCTTTGGCAATTTTTACGGCTTCTTCCAGGTCGGTAATATCCATAGTTGGATTAGCCGGCGTTTCGATGTAGAGTAATTTGGTATTAGGCTGGATGGCAGAACGGATTTCATCGGCATTGGCTGTATTAACATACGTGGATTCCACACCAAAGCGTGACCAGTGCTTTTCCATTACGGAACGCGAAGGGCCATAAACAGCGGCGGAGCTAATCATGTGATCGCCCTGGCTCAGTAGGGCCATATAAATGGTGTTTACCGCACCCATTCCGGAACTTACGGCAATGCCACCATAACCTTGTTCCAGTTCAGCCACCACATTTTCCAGCGCTCCGATAGTAGGATTACCCAGCCGGGTATAAATATATCCGTCGTCTTCGCCAGAAAAACAAGCGGCGCCGTGGTCGGCACTTTTAAATGTAAAAGTAGATGTTTGATAGATGGGTACTGTAGGGCTCCCCAACGGATCTTCATAACCTCCGCCGTGAATTAGTGTGGATTCAAATCCTAATTTTTTTTTGCTCATACTATTGATTTTAGATTTTGTTATAAAAGTATTGATATTTGAACGATTTGTAAAATTATTGTCAAAGCTACAAGATTTTTCCTAAAGTATATGCCGATAAGATTGCCTCGCGTGCTTTGCCCACTTTACGGGCTACAAATTCATCACAGCATTATGGAAAGTCACATTTTAATCATGCACACTTTGAAATACAATTGGTATTACTTTTGTTTTAGCTCAAACATATTGCCTGTGGCGTCTTTAATAAAATAGAGCATCCCGCGTGTTCTTTCCTTTGATATCACTTGATAACCGCTGTTCTGACATTGTTTTACCAACTTATCTATAGAATCAACAGCTATACACAAATGCTGATAGCGCGTTTTTACAGGTTGTTCATCCACAAAGAGCTCCAAAAACAAATGGTCTTTCTGCATTTTTATGACCTGCACTGGTTTGCTGACGCCGAAAATTTGATGTGCTGTCTCCACATCAATGTCAAAATCATACAGCTTTTCAAAACCGAGCAGTCTCCCGTAAAAATTCTCTGCTTCATCAATATTTTTGATTTGTAGAGCTACATGCCACAATTCCATAATCTTACATTTTTTCTATCCTTGTCCAGATTCTCTTTAGCTCTTCAGCCAAATCAGAACCAGGCGCATACTCTGTGATGGTTTTTTGATTAACCATAGCCTCCACCATCATAGCGTCGAAAGGAATCATTCCGGCCAGCATAAGGTTGTTTTGCCGGCAGAAGCTTTCAATCTCTTTGGCCATTTCCGGGTTGATATCATGTTTGTTGATGACTACTGATATCTTAGTGCCAAAACCATCCGCTAACTCCACTACCCGTTTCAGGTCATGTATCCCCGAAAGGGTTGGTTCGGTGATTACCACCACCTTATCCGCACCTGTAATCGAGGCAATCACCGGGCACCCCACCCCGGGAGGGCCATCGGCAATAATCAGGTTTTTATGATGCTCCTTTGCCAACGCCCTGGCCTTATCGCGCACCAGTGTAACCAGTTTTCCTGACAAGTCTTCAGCCACACCCAGTGTAGCATACACCATAGGCCCAAAGCGTGTTTCCCCTACCAACCAGCGGCTTTTATTGCTCTGCTCCATAGAGATGGCTTCTTCGGGGCAAACTAACTTGCAAAACCCGCAACCCTCGCAGGAAAACGGTGATACGACAAAGAGATTCTCTTTTTCAGTAATGGCGTCAAAGCGGCAATGTTCCCGGCAAATACCGCACTGTGTGCACACCCCGGGATCGATCCTGGCGGTATAACTTCCCGGAAACACTTCTTCTGTTACATTTTCGGGCTGCAGGGTAAGATACAAATCAGCTGCATCCACGTCGCAGTCAGCAAACACCGCCTTCCGCGCAAGCGAGGCAAAAGCCGAAGTAAAGGAGGTTTTTCCGGTGCCTCCTTTGCCGCTAATAATGGTGATTTGTTGCATAAGGCTTCTGTTTTTTCAGCAGCTTTTGCCGCAAGGCGGAAAATAGTTTTTGCATTTCAGGCAAAGCATGCACCAGTAACTCTCCTTTAGAATATATCCGGGCAATGGTTTCCCGGTAAGGGATTTGTGTCAGAATTTCCACTCCTTCCTGCGTTAAATATGCTTCCAGCGATCCATCTCCGATTCCGTACCTGTTTATGATAACGCCTGTTCGCAGCTGCATCTCCCTGACTGTTTGCAGCATGATTCTCAAATCATTCATACCGTAGGGTGTGGGTTCGGCTACCAGCACAACATAATCAGCGTCCTGAATAGTTTCCATAGCCGGACAACTGGTTCCGGGAGGTGCGTCTATGAGGCGGATTTCAGTATCAAGGGCATGGAGCGATTTCTTTGTAGCCTGAATAACCGGCACCGCCATAGCTTCTCCAATCTTGAGTGTCCCTTCAATCAACGCCTCTCGACCATCTAAAGCATAGCTACTGATCTGCCCCATGGTTTTAGGATATTCGATGATGGCGCCATCCTGCGGGCATACATAGCTGCACACTCCGCAGGAATGACACAAGTCTGGCATTACTTTAATATATCCCGCAGAAGGCACCGTAAGAATTGCATTGAAAGCACAAGTCTCAGCACAGCGGCCACAAAAAACACATCGTGAGGTGACAATATCGGGCAGCTGCTGTGTTACTTCTTCTGTTTTCAAAAATTCGGGCTGTAAAAAAACAGCGTCATCAGGCTCTTCCACATCACAGTCTGCCAGCGCTGCATCCATACCGGCATCCAGAAATGTCTGCAAAAGATTAACAGCTACCGTGGTTTTGCCCGTACCGCCTTTGCCGCTGGCTATGGCAATGGTATAACTCATTTTACTCTTGTTAATGATCGCAGCTGTTATCGCCGGTCTCAAGTGTTTGCCTGATATATTGGTCTACAATAGATTGATAATCTCCCTGCGCTCTTACACCCAGGTTTACGGTTACATTATGCTGCTCGAAAAGCTGTATGGCCCGCTGCCCCATTCCCCCGGCAATAATCTCATTCACGCCTTTTGCTGCCAGCCATTTGGGTAACAAACCCGGTTCATGCGGAGGAGCAGGCACCAGTGTTTCCGACACTAAGCGGTTATCCTCAATATCAAAAATACCGAACTTCTCACAATGTCCAAAGTGCGGAGAAAGTTGGTTTCCATTGACAGGTATGGCAATTCTTTTCATGTGTTTTAAATTAGTGACAGTGCTGAGATTCAACTCACATTTTTTAATACTGCTTTCCCGGATTTATCGGGATGTCTAATAATTATCTCAGCCATTGTCTGTTTCATATTTATTTGGATAAAAAACCGGGCGTTCCCAAGACATCCAAAGAACTGATAAAAAACTTCCGGGTGCTTTGGAGGAACGCTTCCGGTTCATAAAACTATTACCCAAATTGAGCGATTCTCGTTCACGATAAAGAAATTGTAAGCATTTCACCTTCCCGCAATTCTGCGGGACAGGCTACCCATTCGGTGAAATACAACAATTTCTAAATCGGGGTTAAACCTAAGTAAAGCGCTTTTTCACTTTCCCGGAAAAAAAGTCGGGACAGGCTGTTCAAACCGCTCAACTTAGGTATTATTGACCGTTACGAAATCTTCTTCCTAAGCCTCTTCCGCGGGGGCGGTCTTCCCTGCGGTTTCTCAGACCGCGACCTTCATTATTTCTCTCGTCTGCATCGTGTCCGGTGCAGTGTCCAAGTTTTCTTCCGGTCATAGGGCCTTCGCCCCCGGGTCCTTTTCTGTTAAATCCAGGCATAATAACCTCCTATTTTATTTGTTGAATAAGTGTTTGAATCATCGGTTCGTCTTTCAGAACCACCATTTCTATTCCGAATGACTGCAGGGCGTCTTTAGCCTTCGGCCCAAAATCGCCGCTAAATACTTTTACAGCCCCCAGATTGGCAATTAACTGTGCCACTTTAGGTCCGGCGCCGCTATTTTCGGCGGCACCCTCATTCGCCACAAAGTCCAGGTCACCACTTTCCGTGTTATACACTGCAAACCAGGGTGCCCGGCCAAATCGCAAATCCATTTTCGATTCGGGCGAATTGCTTTTTGATGTTATGACTACTTTCATATCTATCCGTTTAATCGTTTCATTCTTCCGTTACATTCCGGACATTCCATTTTCCGGCAGGGAATACCCGGTTCATGCTTTACTTTATTACGGCACTCCACACAAACGCACCACGTTTCTGAACCCTTTTCAGCCCTCCTGTTACCTGCCGTTTCATCAATAATATCTTGTGAACCGCATACCGGGCAATGACTTATATTATTGCCTTTGCCAGGCATCTTAAAAATGTAATGACAACTGTTGCACCGGAACCAGTCCTCATCAAAGGTAACCTGTCCACCCTTGATGATAATTTCGCGGTGTTCTACAAAAGCACGGGCAATCTTTTTTAATGCTTTGTCATAGATGCGCGTAAACGTGGGACGCGAAACGTCCATCTTTTCCGCTGCTTCCACCTGCGAATACCTATCATAATCTGCCAGCTTCAACGCTTCATATTCCTCATACAGCATTTCCACTGCAGCTTGCACGCTCTTTGCCCCATGAGGTCTAAAACCTTTCACCCCCGGAGGTTTTCCCATTTTTCGATGTCTTACCGGTCTTGGCATAGTACTGTTTTGTTTCTGCAAATATAATGAACATTTGTTCATAATGAAATACTTTTTTAAAAATTTTTTCCTGAAGTGTAAAGTTGGTTACTTATAGATTCCCGCCCGAACGACAAAGGTCATTCAGTCGGGCGGGTCTCCTTCAGGCATTTTCTCTAATCTTCAGTTTTCCACCATAACGTTGTGGATAAGTGCCTTCAGTCGAAAAGACGGGTGTGTGGGCAGAAACAGCAAAAGGGATGCGCTGACATAATAATTTATAGTACAAGGCGTCAGCGCATCCCTTTTGCCACCTATGATATAAAAATCCAGTCATTTCGAACCGAGGCCTCCCTTTGCTTTATAAGGAACATATGTCTTTGAGCAAAAAGATAGCAATAAAGAAAGTATTGAGCGTAATTGGCCGAGGGAGAAATCTACTGACTGTGACTAATCACGCATTATAAAACTTGTGTAGTTGTTC
>Ga0307952_1000713_pt1 | contig 18228 bp, 10 predicted proteins | sample OrgLakmetagen376_FD_201821 | JGI IMG/M metagenome (GOLD analysis project Ga0307952, IMG submission 201821) | Saline water microbial communities from Organic Lake, Antarctica - #376 | ecosystem: Environmental > Aquatic > Non-marine Saline and Alkaline > Saline | place: Antarctica: Organic Lake...
AAATGTTAATTATTAGAAAATATTCATACACATGTAGCATCTTTTAAAGTGGCACCATTTCAACCGAAAAGGGTGGCATGGTCACTCCGAAATAGCCATATGGAATAAAAGAGCTTTCAAATAGAATTGTCAGTGAAATAATAAAAAAAGAGATTCAATAATATATTCGCATCATCCAATTCAAAATTCAACATTCATAATTCATAATTATTTTCACTCTTCAACCGGAAAACACTTACTCAGCTTCTCGCCTGTTCCTAAACCTGTTTCGCTTAAATCTTCTGCGTCTGGAAATTCAATCACTAACAATCCACTGGTTGGTAAAAGATAGCGGTCATCAAGTAAGTAAGAAGCTAATTCAGAAATTCCCTCATTGTGTCCTATTAGTAGGATATCATTTGTGGGATGATTTACGTTCCATAGGAAATTAAGTAAATGCGCTCGATCTGCTAAATATAAATCATCTAAAAACTCCAACTCCTCTGATTTAACAACTGGAGCAATAATTCGCCAAGTTTCTCTTGTTCTTTTAGCTGAAGAACAAAAGACAGTAAATTCAACATCCTTGAATTCTTGTAGAAATCTATTCTTAACACGTTCAACCTGCTTTTTTCCTTTTTCAGAAAGGCCTCGATCAAAGTCTTTTCCTGTAGATGATTTGTTTTCGGCATGACCATGTCGAAGTAAATATAGCCTCATGAATTCTTTTATTTATAAAAATGAAATGCTAAGTTTCAAAATTTTATTGAATATTACCAACCTCTTGTTCAAAAAATCCGTTCTATAGCTATCAAATTAGTTGAAATACATTATTCTTAGTAATTTGGAAAACAAAGAAAAAATAAGAAGAGTCAATAACTACATGCATATCGATGTCAAACTCCTCAAGGCTTGTTCGAAAAACAAGCGCAAAGCACAAGAAAAGCTTTACGAAGCTTGTTTTCTGTTCTTGATGCCGATATGTAAACGTTATCATAACAATGAGCAAGATGCTCGTGCATCATATAACTTGGCTTTTATTAAGATAATAGACAATCTCACAAAACTTGACTTAGAAGAAGTTCCTTTCGCATCTTGGGCCAAACGTGTAATGACGAATACACTCATCGACGAATACCGCAAGAATAAAAAGTACAGAGAAAAAATCAGCAAACGCGACCAAGAACGTGAATTAGAATACCACGCGACTGGCATTGTTAACGATGCTGAGAGTAATTTCGGTGAAGAAAGTATCATGAATTTGCTAGAATATTTGAAGCCCGCTACAAAACGCGTCTTTATTCTATTCGTTATTGAAGGATATACGCACAAAGAAATTGGTGAAATCATGGAAATGTCAGACGGGACATCTAAATGGCATTTATCATCAGCAAGAAAGGAACTCAAAGAACTTTTGGAGAAACAAGAAAAAATTAAATTGCAGAATTTAGCAATATGAGTGAAGAAAATAAAAATATAGATCAATTGTTTAGCGATGCTGCTCATTCAGAATCAGCACCACAATACGATTCAGCATATTGGGCAGAGATGAATGCTATGCTTAATACCAGAGCTGCTAAGAAAAGAGTATTCTTGTTTTGGGCACTTGGAGGTTCAGCGGCTTTTGCTGTTCTTTTACTTTCATTGTTCACATTAAATATGGACGGTTCATCGGAAAAAGAACGTTATGTTAGTGAAGAAATTGACTTGAATATTGAGAATATTAATCTATCAGATAGCAGAATTTTAGTCACTGAAAAGGTTGATAAAATCAATCAAACTAATCAAAGCGCAACAAATGAAATTAAAAACGCCGAGCTTCCTTTAGCAAATAGTAATAATTCTACTAGAAGTCAAAATAATAACAAAATTGGAAGTCAAAATAGTATTGGTAAGAATCGCAATGATTCTAGAAGAAATGAAAATCAAAGAATTGACAATTCATTTAAGAATAACAACACCAAAGTAGCTGTTCATGAAGGGAATAAATCTAATTCAAGAATAACAAGCAAACAAGTAAATTTAAATCAAGAAACAGCGATAAAGGATATTGATAAATCAATTTCTAAAAATTTAAACGCTAAAAATTTAAACACTAAAAAAGGTAACGAATTCATATTGACTTTACCATTTACAGCAACTTATACTTTGACTCAGAATACTAAAAAAGATATTACCCTTTCTACTTTTGAAATGAAAGAAAGACCGAAATATTCTCTTTACACAAAGATGAGTGGTGGATTAATGGAGAATTACAAAACAAGTCGACCTTATGAATCGGGTCTATTTGATTTATCATTGAATTTAGAAATCGACATGAACAATGTTTTATTCCGCACAGGATTAGGAACACAACTAACAAGTAATGCTGATTTAATTGTTTCTCAGAGAAAAGAGATCAATGATGTAATTGTAATCAAACTTCAAAAAGATTTGTCTTACCAAAGCTTAATTGATATTTATATTCCAGTAGAGCTTGGTTATCAATTAAACAATACATCTTTTGGTGTTGGAGCTCAAGTGAATTATTTACTGACCACATCAATGGATCTCAATAATTACGAAAATAAACTTCTCGTAAATACTGAAAAACAATATGGAAATAGAGATGGCTTGGACAGTTTCTCTACACAAGGATATCTTTGGATCGAACAAAGGTTCTCCCCTATAATTTCTTTAGGATTTAAAACAGGTACAAATATCTCTGGTAGAATTAAAGATGGAGCGTATTTTAACGAATCTGCTACGACAAATCCAATTTATGGACAGTTATCATTAAAAGTGAATTTGATAAAATAAACGGTTCTACCCTTATTTTAATGGGTAGTTGAATTGATAAACAAGGTTTGAATTGTTTATTAAGACATTTAGTTATACAAAAATATAGAGTAAACCGAGAGTTCTGGTTGATACTTTTTGATGCGCTGTAATGGAACGCGGATAACACGGATGCAAGCAACGCGGATATTCGCAGATTTTTTCACCTTTGGTGAATGCTGATTAAAGCGGATTTTGAAATGCCTTAATAGTGCAAGAAAAGATAACTGAGATTTATTCTCCATTGAAAAAGTTATCCACTAAATTCGTGGTAGAACCTCAAAATATAAATTCCACTATTCAACTGTCCTGTATTCACACTAAAACTTTTCGAATCCACTCTAGAAGCAACAATCACACTTCCTTTCGTATCAATCATTTCAACAGAAACCAATGTTCCATTTTCATTAGAAATATTCAATACATCTGAAATTGGATTTGGATAAACAGAAATTCCTGAGAATTCATTCCCTTCCAATCCTAAAACATCAACAAAAACACAAGCAGAAGTATCCACACATGGGCCTTGGGTAATAATTACCGCATAATTTCCAATAACTAAAGGCGTAAAATCCTCACCAATCTCTCCAACAATAACCGAACTATCAGCACAATCTATCCATTGATAAGCAAGACCAGTATCATTAACAGAAATAGTTTCATTATTTAATGTCGTTGAAATATCTATATCACAAAATGGATCCACGCTACAAGGATAAATCTGGTAACCACTATCAAAAGGATTAGAAGCATCATCTTGTTTTCCTATTCCTGTTAAATGGAAATTAATTTCTGGAGTTGGTGTTCCTGCTAACACAGATGCTGCAGTAATTTGAACTGTAAATGTATCAACTTGGTTAGTAACTTCAATGTTTCCATTACTTGGCCAAGTAGTTTCTCCATTAACAAGTTCTAGATTTTCTAATCTTATAAGCTGACTCTCTGTTGTTTCATCCAGAAGAGTAGTGCTAGTTGGCGTTTGAAGCGCAGCTCCTTGTTGCAAAACGGTAATACTTGCAGGATTAATGCGCAACATTCCGTTGAATTGCTCAATTTCTCCATCTACCTTTATTTCATCTCGTTCTGTTGGAATGTAGCCGTTTACATCAACCAAACTAAACAAATTGATACCATCGTTATTGGAATCTATGATTGTTAAATCATACCCCGTATTGATGAAGTTTTGGCAGTGAACTACTCCTGTTAAACTAACATTATCACCTACTGAAACACCTGTTCCATCAGTGTTAACTCCTGAAACAGCTCCAATAGTTGAGTTGGTATAAGTTGAGCCACCTATTGGTGGTGTTACACAAACACCCATTGTTTGGGTGGGAGTCAAAATATAAGTTGTTCCATAACTTGAACCGTTTCCATATTCTCCGTAATAGTTTCTACCTCCCCAATACCAAACTGTACCATCTGTTTTGGTAGCCATCACTACAAAAGAATTTCTGGCTTGAACTGAACTCCAATTGGTATCTGTACCTATTTGAGTAGGAACTAAACGGTCCGTTGTGGTTCCATCACCTAGCTGTCCATAAGAATTACGACCCCAAACCCACAGTGTGCCATCTTCTTTAATTCCATAAGAAGTTCCTACTCCAGTAGAAAAACTTTTCCATGTATCCGTTGATATTTGCTGTGGAGTGTTTGTCACACTGGGAGTGCCTCCAAATCCTAAGCCTTCTCCCCCCCCCAGGACCATAAAGTGCTATCTGTTTTTTGAGCTAATATATGCTCTACTCCCACACTCATTGTGACCCAGTCTGTATCTGTCCCCACTTGGGTTGGATTCGCTACCGTATAAGTACTAGAACCCATCACAATAATTGATGAAGGGTTAGAACCCCAACCCCAAATCGTACCATTTGCTTTTATAGCAAAAGAGGTAGTACTCGTTCGAGATGCTATTTCAATCCAATCAGTCGCTGTTCCTACTTGAATAGGAATTAATTGTTCTGGTGTAGCTGGAGAATTTCCCAATTGATATTCATTATTTTGTCCCCAAGCCCATATTGTTCCATTGGATTTAAGTGCTAGTGTAAAAAAATAGGAAGGTGAAACTTTCAGCCCAATCGTTGGCTGTAGTTATTTGCTGAAAAGAACTAAAATTCTGTATAGTAGAGTTCACTCCTAAAGAACCAAACTGATTGCTACCGCACCCCCAAAGTGTTCCATCTTTTTTTTTTGAAAATGTGTTTATTGTTCCGTTTTCTATAACATTCCAATCCGTTTCTGTACCTAATTGAATCGGGTTAGGTTCCGATATATTCGATGTGAGTAAATTACCATAAGAAGCAGCTCCCCAACCCCACAATGCTCCATTTGGTTTTTGACCTATGGTGTGGGCTCCTCCAAAGGTTAAGGTTTCAAAACATTGTGCTGAAATGATTAGCGAGGAAAATAAAAATATATTTAAGAGGAGTATTTTTTTCATGATTATAAGTTTTGATAAACAAGGTAGGGCTTGCCTACCTTGTTAAAGTTGTTTTTTTTTCATGATAATAGTATTTATGTTAATTAGATGCTAATTTACACGAAAATTACACTGACTACCAAATAAAACATATAAAATAATCCTAACATATTTGAAATCAACATATAAGACAGTTTATAGAAGAGAAAAATAAATTTTTCGGATTCTATTAAAAATGATAAACTACTGAAATAAAGAGATATGTTTAAAGGTATTCATAATAAAAAAGTGTCCTAAATTAATAATTGGAGATAAAGGCGGGCGCCCTTATCTCCAATCAAACACTACTACTTATGAAACCTAACGGTACAAAGATAATAAACTTTTTTCCTCTGAATCATTTGCCATGGTATTTATTCCTAAATTAATGTTAAAAGAAAAATCTTCCGTTAATCCATTCAGGATCTAATGTTGCTCCAATTGACTCATAAAAATGTATTGCAGATTCATTCCAGTCTAGAACTTGCCAATCCATCCTCTTTACTCCCAGATATTTAGCTTCATCAACTAGACGCTCAAACAGTTTTTTACCAATGCCTAGTCTGCGGAACGCTGTTTGGATATACAAATCCTCCAAATAAAGACACCTTCCCTTCCATGTAGAGTAGGAAGTATAATATAAAGCCATTCCTCGAATTACGCCATCTATTTCATACACAAAGCAATCACACAGTTTTTCGTCGAATAAGTCAACGGCTAACTGTTCTGATGTATTGATGACTTCATCAGGTGCTTTTTCGAAATCAGCCAATTCATGAACCAATCCCATGAGCGCATTTTCATCGCCTCGTTTTGCCTTTCTGATGTTTGTAACTTCAGTCATATCTATGTTTGATTTTCTTATAATCCTCCAAGATTAAATCTTAATCTCAATCCTGCTGCTGTATTTCCGGTAACGTATGAAGTAGCAATAGTTGGATCAGTTAATTGTTGATCATAAAATAAAGAAACTGTTAAGTTTTTCCCAACTAAGTAATCTGCACTTGAACGAATAGAAAACACACGTTGACCTGCAGTTGCTTGAGTGGTGTTTTCAATCACTTTTCTAATAACGGTGATATTATCTCTGATTGATAAATCAACTCGGATATTCAAATCAGATGGCTTCAATCGATTTCCTTGGAATGTTAATGGAAGTCTAAAGTTTGAGAATTTATACCCAGAACCAATTACAAACTCTGTCCCTATCATCTCGGTTAATTGATTATTTGCTAAAGAAAGTGAAGAAGAACGTTCTTTACTTATTTCAAACTTCGTTAAAAGCCCATTTCCATTAATTTTCCATGTTGCATCAAATCCAATTAATGGAGAGAAACGTTCTGAAATAGTTACATTTTGAACTTGTTGACGCGAAATAAAATTATCATTAATATCTCTTGCCGATAAGAATCCATCATCATCTGATTCTGAATTCAAATTGGTTTGCATTCCTGAAACCGTAACAGATGAAGTATATCCATGACGCAAAGTAAAGTTCTGAACATACTTTTTAAAGAATTTAAACTTCGTCAATCCATTATAAGAAACTTGCCAGTTTGGAAGTGGAATATTTCTTGTTGGTGAAACAGACTTTTTAGAATTTTTCTTCCCTGAGAATGTGTTTAGGAAAGATCCAATTATTACATCTTGTTGACTTGGTCCAAAACCATCTCTGTATCCAGCACTATCTGATAAACTATAAGGATTTCCTTCCCCTAAAATCTGAGAAACCTCTTCTCGATTAGACCTTAAATTGTCAAAAGAAGGAGATCGGAAATCGCTGTCCATTACTTCAAACGCAGATCGAATAGAAATTGTAGAATAACTTACTGTAGTTGTTTTAAACTCACTTTGGTTTTCAAAAGCTTGTAAACTGTCAGAGAATCTATAATAGGAAGAGGTGTTATCTGTGAAATTACGTGTCATCGTTAAATCAATCTTTAAATCTTTGATCGGCTCTATACTTGCTCTTAAATTATAGTTTTGCCCATGCATAATGGTATGCTGTGTATTTAATCCACTTGTATCAACAACATATCCATTGGATCCAGCGTAAGGTGCGTATTCAAAATCATTCTCATTCCCGAAAACATTTCTTTGTTGCTGACCAATTGCGAATCCTCTAATTCTACTATCACTTATCATTGAGCTATTCATCCCAAAGAATTGAGCTTCTTGATTGAATCCTGGCAATAGTATTCCATCGTTTTGACTGTAAGTTCCAGAAACTGTTCGAACGCTCATCAATGCTCTTGCGCCAAATCCTGTCACTGGATGATATGGTTTGCCATATTTTTCTTGATATTTCTCTTCGCGTTCTTCTTGATTAGTAATGCGCTCATTTTGACGCTCTAACCTCGGCTCTTTGTTTTCTAATTTTCGCTCTACCTTAGCAAGTTCTTTCTCGTGTTCAACAAGTTCAACCATTTCTAATTGATCGACTTTGACTTTTTCTAATTTTTCAAGCTTCTGTTGTAGTTCTTTAACCTTCTTAGATAAACGACTGTCATTTTTGACGTCCGCTTTAGCGCCATTCCCACCAGGTCTATTTAAACCTCTTCTACCGCCATCGCTGCGCATTGAAGCTCGTCCACCTCGACCATCATCTATGATTTTCTTTAAAAATTCAGACTTTTTATATAAAGTCAACATATTCAATTGTGCGGTAGCATTAATCGTGCGGCTATTTTGAATTACATTACCAAACGCTTCTTGCCCTAAGTTTGGTCTTGTCCATTCATAAGCTCCACCATAACGAATATTCGAGTTAACAAAATCCAAAGCAGGTATTTTATTGAATGGAATGTTATAGGTTAAATCATAGGAATGGTCATAACGCATCGTTTTCCCTAGGGTTCTAATTTGTGTTCTTACTGAATCACGGAACTGTTGGTACAATTCTGGACTTTCATTTCTATCAACCTGTCCTGCAGGCTCATCTATAATAGAGCTGTTATTGGAAGTGAAATCAAATTTCAGATTACGTGTTATATCATATTTAAAGTTAACACTTCTATTCCATGTGAAGTTTTTCAGGTAAATAGGTTGAAATTCGAAATCCGTATTCGGAATATTGTTCCGTATTTGTCTTTCGTTATAATTACGAATCAAGTTGTTTTTGACACTGACATTCTTTGGTCCTAAATAAAAGTTCGTTGATTTCAATAGATCCCACCATTTTGATTTACGCATCAACTTGGAATTCTTGAATGGCTCCCACAGTATTGGAGAACCGTTATAAATATAGTTTAATCCACCTTTCCAAATTTTCGTTCTATCGTAATTGGTTCTAAAATCTTTGTGCATATCTTCACTGTAGGCAAAATTCAAAGAGAAATTACTAATATCCCAGATGTGTGCTTCTGCACCTGGTTTTCTTTGACGACGAACATTAGTAAAATTAAAAGACTTGCGTTCTGTAAAATCTCGTCCATCTCTTAATCTTTGTTTGCGCTCTTCTGCACCATATGAAGAAAGCTGAACATCTGGATTATATGGATCAAAACGCGGATTTATTGCTCCTACAGAATAAGTGTATAAGAAAGGAATATCGATTTTCGCACTTTCTCCTAGCAGTTGTCCCAACTGAACATTGGCTGAAATGTCTAAATTTAATCGTGTGTCTCTTTGTCTTTCCGCAACTCGACTATCGATACTTCCCCAATTTAACCCACTGTATGCCCCCGCAACTTGAACAGTAGCAAAATCTGCAATTTGTAATTGTGCTTGGGCAAGTGCAGCAGATCCTCCTTCGTTTTGGAAATCTGTTAAACGCAACTCATTTACCCAAACTTGAACGCATTTTGGCAGTCCATCATCTGGCTTCCAAGGATTCACAGAGTTCTGCGCAGGATTCCTAACTCCAATCATAATGGTTTTAACATCTGTTAGGGTAGGGTTTCCCTTTACTTTCATCATTCTTGGCGGATGATTCACATTATTAAAATCAGAACTTCCGGGTTTATGACTTACCTCTTTTGCATATTCAATATTAAAAGCCACTCCAGAACCGGATTGCTCCATGGCTGTATTTCTCTCTTTCTTTAAGGTAATTAAATCATCAAATACGATTCTTAAATTATTTTCCTCAGGCCAAATCTCGATATCTTGGGTTACGCCCCATTGACTTACTGTCATTGGAACTTCATATTCATAATAGTTTTCTTTAAAATCTGTTCCCAACCTGATGAAAACAGTGACGTCTTCGTCATTGAGTGGATTAGTAGCTTCCACTTCTTCCGCATGCAGGTAGAGTTCTAAATTCTTATACATGATCATATCCATACCAACGTTCTTAGTGGCGGCCCTGGCATCGCCATCTTTAAGATTACAAACTTCAATCGTCATAGACTGCTCGTTCAATTGTCTTTGAAATTGTTGAGATGGGTCAACTTCACGCAAAATACCAGGTGGAATAACATATTTAATTGGTTCACGCTGATCGTGCTCCTCAACGTTTACTGCCCCAATATTGAATGATGTTAAATCTGGATCTGTTTGAACTCCATCTGTGGGTTGCGTTAAGTTTTGTGCGAATTTTCTCCATTCTCCACGTACCAACTCTAATTTAGCAAAACGCAGGGTTGTTTGCTCTTCAAAAGCACGCATAAACATTCTAAAGAACCGAATAGAGCGTAAATCTGAAATTCCATTTACCGCTTTTTCTGGACTTCTCACCGGAATACGGAATTGGTACCATTTATAGTTCTTTTCTCCTTTGTCGTATTCTCTAGAGTTAATGATATAGTTTTTTCCTACTACCAAATCATTCTTACGCAATGAGACTTTATATTGATAGTAACTTTCCGACTCACTCAAGTTATTGTCGCGGTTAACATCCTCCATGTCCGGCGTGTTTGTTGCTTGCGTTGGATAGCCATCATTGTTTACTTGAGCAGACATCTCTGGTGTTGGTGAGTTTCCTTCTTGGCCATTCCAGTATTTATACCTGCGAATAATGTTGCGCTCATCATTATCATAACGGTCGTCACGATAGTAATTGTAGTTATCATTTGAAATATCTTCCAAGATTTTCGCTTTTGCAGCAGCAGAAAGTGTAGAATTACTTTGTACCCAATTTACATAATTCTCATAAGCTAATCGCTCTTTATCATCTCCATACCCGTCTAATCCAACATCCTGTGCTTCTCTAGTTTCCGGGTCATTATCAAATGCATTTACAACAACTTGCTCTGTTGAAACACGTGCCCAATTTGTTTGATCTGTGTTTATTGTATCAGAGAACTCTCTTGGCAATCCATTTTCAAAACTTTTTCGAGAATCTGGAAGAACATCCTCCGACAGATTACCAATATTGAAATATAAATCTCCACCTGTATGAGGTGTAGTTGGATCTTGATCTTCTTGATCTTGATTTAAAGGGTCTAACATCCAAAATTGAATGTATTCGACATTCGTTTCTTCAAAGTTGGTGGTGGTCAACGAACGCATGATTCCATTCCACCGTTCTTGAGGATCTATGAATTCACCATCTGTATTAACAGTATTGGTGGTGTCATAGTTATACATTCCCCTTTCTTTTGGATAATAGGTCATATTAAAAACCGGAAGATTTGTAATTTGTCCTGTTGCTGGTTGTGTATTTGGAAAGATATCCGTTCTGTTTACCAAGGCAACATTCACATTTTCCGTAATATCAGGATCTTCGGTAATATGTGTAGGTGTAATAGCACGATTTTCAAAGAACATAGGATCAATAGAATACCATGACAAATGAGAACGTTGATAACCTGCGCCTAAGTTATTTTTCAACGCTGCCTCAGGAAACAAATTACTCTGTCCTTGAGGAATTGAAGCTAAATTCCATGATGAAAAGTTTTTCAAATCAATAGTGGATTGACTTCCTTCAAAATCATCTACATAAGAAATCCCTTCTTTTGAAATTGCACGTGGTGTTCCAGGAATTAAATGCGCCACCTCTGCATTTAAGGTCAGGCTTGACATTTGTCGGGTGGAGATTGTAGGAATAAAATTGATCAGTTTTGTTAATAGTGGAATGTCTTTTCTGTACGACAAATTCATTCCTATAATATTGTTTTTGAATGGTTCATCTCCAATATTGACCTTTTGTGTAATTGGTCGCTCGGTCATTCTCATCCAAGTGGCTCCAAGATTAAAGTCTGGGTTGATCATATAATTCATATGGGTTCCCATGAGAGATTTATTCTGGAAACCAAAGACGGAGTTACTCTCAATAGCTATTTTAATATCTGCATTTGATTCTAATACGGCACTATTTAATATTTTAACCCTACCAAGATTGTAATCCACGGTAAAGTCTGAGCCTTCTGTCAAACGAATTCCTCCTGCCGTCACTACAACTGCTCCTTCAGGAACATTTAGTGCATTTAATGGAATCTCATCACTCACAGAAGATTCATATTTCCCTACAAAATAGAATCTATTTTTCTTCGGAATTTGCTGTGCTGCAATTTTTGTAGAATCATACAATTCATCAAAAGCAACATTATCAGCAATTAGTGGAAGTTCGGCAGCAATCATTTCTTTTCGAACAGTTGCACCAAATGGTTCAATTGTACTAAAATAAATCCGTCCATTCCTGGTATTAATAGTTCCTCCGTTTGTAGCTTGATTTCCATTAAATGTAATTGGCATAAAGTCAAAAACCCCGTCTTTTTGGGCACGGTTATTTTGATTTAAACGATCCATTCCTACAACTTCAATTACTTGTTGGTCATCCAAACCTGGATAAGGAAGGAAATTCACCAATAAACTGTTGTCTGGATTATTATACAAAATATCTAGTCTAAACCCTTCTTGACTTACTTGGTAAGCGCCAATAGAATAAACGTTTTTCATCATCAAATCCCACAATTTATTGTTAGGGTTTATGATTGTTGGTTTCAATAATTTCAGAAAAAGTGCGTCACTTCCAACAATACCATCTGTTGACAACTCTCCTACTTGGTATGTTCTTCCAGCATAAGTATACTCATAAGAAACTGCCAATACCTCATCATTATTTAAAGGTAAGTTTACAGAGATAAAACCTAATTGTGCGTTATAAGTAAATTCTTGTTCTGTTAATTTTCTTGCATTTTCAACTTTCTCGAAGTCACTTGCTTGCTGAAAAGGTCCAGGTTCTGAAACTTCAGATTCTAAGGCAACAACAGAATTGTTAAATCCGCGAATAGTTGGATTGTTCTTCGCATATTCATATAAACCGTTGGAATTATTATTCGGTAAGTCATTGCTTGAGCCATTTCCAGGGTTTCCTGACCAGTTTTCTGGTTTTGACTCTCCTAAATCGGTAAATGCGACAATGTTTCGGGTGTTTTCAACTTTATTGGTCTGATTGGTTACCCAAACTTCAATACGTGTAATATTCACAAGAGAGCTTATGATAGGTACAGATTGCATTGCGTTATTATAATTCTCTCTGTGGTAGTAATTCAAGAAATAATGACGGTTGGCCTCGTAATCGTCCGCTTTTAATTTAAAATCTTGGACTTGGGCTCCTCCTTTAATATTTATTTCTTGCTTTTGTCCTTGTGATGTAGAAGCTATCGCATCGACTGTTAAACGACCAAATTTCATTCTGGTTTTTACTCCAAATAAGGTTTGTGAACCTTCTATCAAAGAAGTTTCTAATGGCATCGAAACATTTCCTGCTTCTATTTTCTGAAGGATTTGATCTTCGTTTCCTGTCCACTCTAACTTTGTTACGTTGTCAAAGTTAAAAGCAGCTTGGGTATTGTAGGAAGCCCCAAGTTTTAATTTTGTGCCTATTTGTCCTACCAGGTTCAATTGAATTTGTTGTTGGAAGTCAAATCTTGTAATACGGCGTTGATTTTCTGGCAAACTTGGATTATCATAACGTGCAGAGTTTACACCCAATGATAATTCAACACTCCCTTCTGGACGGATTTGAATTTCATCTGACCCAAAAATATTCGCAAATCCAGGACTATCAATTTTTATTGGTGGAATTAATCCTTGCTCTTCTGCTGTTTGAGAATCAACTTTCTCTTTCCAGTAGCTTTGCATTTTTTGCTGACGCTCATACTCGATGTACTCCTCGAGTGTCATCATGGATGATCTTCTATAATCTAATCCACCAATAACTTCTCTAAAAATGTACTTCCCTGTTTTTGGATCATAAACAATCGTTTTTTGAACACTTTTAGGATCGCCCAAATCAAAACTTTGCCTTTCATTTCCAGTTGGATCGTAAGGATTATTTATCGGATAAGGAAGATTTGTTGAATCAGGATCGTTTTGACCATAAACAGCTGTTGTGGCAAAAAGAATCAGAGTTAACAAAAACCCATTCCGTATTATATTTAATGTTTGTATATTCACAGTTGAATTTTCCCGTTAAAGAACCTTTAAAGCATCTCTTATTAAAAGTTCTACAGAATCTTGTTCATTCATAACTTTATTAATAGCTTTTTCCGCTGATTTTTTATCAAAACCAAGCGAAACCAATGCAGTTAACGCATCAAATCGCAGTGTATTGTTTGAAGACGAAATATTATCCCCAGAAACCTCGAATTTTAACATTTTATCCTTCAAATCAACGATTACACGTTGCGCTGTTTTGTTCCCTATTCCTTTTACACCCTTTATGGTGTCTACATTTCCGGAGGTAATTGCATGTGCTATTTCAGATGGCGAAAGCCCTGATAGCATCACTATTGCTGTGTTTGGACCAATCCCTGAAACAGAAATTAAGAAATTAAACATTTCCCGCTCTTCTTTATCCATGAATCCATATAAGATTTGAGCGTCTTCTCTAACAATAAACTGGGTAAATATTTTTATAGCCTCTTCATTTCCAATCGTCGAAAAAGTATTTAAAGAAATCTTTACTTCATAGCCAATTCCTCCGCATTCAATAACTAATAAAGTAGGAGATTTCTCTATTAGCTTTCCATTTAGGTGTGTAATCATATTTATTTATTTTGAGCGTCTACTACTGCAACTTTTACCATGTTTACAATTTCACGAACAGACGCCCCTAATTGCAATACGTGAATAGACTTTCTTAACCCTACCAATACTGGTCCGATTGCCTCTGCGTCTGTCATTTCTTGCAATAATTTATACGCTATATTTCCCGCAGATAAATTCGGGAAAATAAATGTATTCACTTCTTTATTTGCCAATTCAGAAAATGGGAATTTTTCATTCATCAATTCATTGTTCAATGCGAAATTTGCTTGAACCTCACCATCAACGGTCAATGTAGGGTATTTATCGTGGATAATTTCCACTGCTTTCGCCATTTTTTTAGCGTCTTTTCCTGCTGCTGAGCCGAAGTTAGAATAAGACAACAATGCAATTTTTGGATTCACTTTAAACTTACGAATCGTTTTTGCAATGTGGTGGGTCATATCTGCAATTTCTTCTGCAGTTGGATCGAAGTTTACTGTGGTGTCTGCCAAGAAAATTGGTCCGCGTTTCGTAATTAAAACATACATTCCTGCAACGCAGTCAACATCTTTTTGTGTTCCAACAACTTGTAAAGCTGGACGCAATACATCACTGTATTTTCTTGTTGCCCCTGAAATCATTGCATCAGCATCACCTGATTGAACCATCATTGCACCAAAGTAATTGCGATCTCTCATTATTTTAGACGCTTCATACTGTGTAAATCCTTTTCTTTTTCTCAATTCAAAGAATTCTTTAGCATATCGCTCTAATCTTTCATTTTCTTCAGGAGCTTTTGGATCAAGAATTTCAACGTCAGGAAACTCCATGTTGTATTCTTTAATCATACGCAATACTTTTTCTTTTCTTCCTAATAAGATCGGAATAACAACTCCTTCTTCATAGGCTGTTTGTGCAGCTTTTAAAGTCTTATAATGATCTGCTTCTGCAAAAACAACACGTTTCGGATTACGTTCTGCTTTCTCAGTTAACGTCCTTACCAATTTATTATCTATTCCTAAACGTCTTTTTAAGTTTGCCTCATATGCATCCCAGTCTTCAATTGGAATTCTCGCTACTCCAGATTCCATTGCTGCTCTGGCTACTGCTGGTGCAACATAATAAATCAAACGTGGGTCTAGTGGTTTTGGAATAAAATTATCACGTCCAAAAGATATACTTCTTTCGCCATACGCTTCACTCACTTCCTCCGGAACTGTTTCTTTGGCCAGATTCGCAATAGCATAAACTGCAGCTAATTTCATTTCCTCATTGATCGATTTTGCACGAACATCCAAAGCTCCTCTAAAAATAAATGGAAATCCAAGTACGTTATTCACCTGATTAGGATTGTCAGAACGACCAGTTGCCATAATTAAATCCTTGCGAACAGACATTGCATCTTTATAAGAAATTTCTGGTTCTGGATTAGCCAAAGCAAAAACGATTGGATTATCAGCCATTGACTTTACCATCGCTTTTGAAATGATACCTCCTTTAGAGAGTCCAACCAAAACATCAGATCCTATCATTTCTGTTGCTAAGTCAGATGTTTTTTCGTGATATTCTGCAAAAAACTTTTTATTTCCTTCAAGATTTGTTCTGTCTCGACTCAATAATCCCTTACTGTCAAACATGAAAATGTGCTCCATTTTGGCTCCTAAAGAATTGTATAGTTTTGCGCAACTCATTGCAGCGGCTCCAGCTCCTGAAATAACAATCTTTACCTCTTCTATTTTCTTATCTGCAAGCTCTAAAGCGTTAAGCAGTCCAGCAGATGAAATAATTGCTGTTCCATGCTGATCATCATGCATCACAGGGATATCTAATTCTGCTTTTAATCTTTCTTCTATTTCAAATGCCTCTGGGGCTTTGATATCTTCTAAGTTAATTCCTCCGAATGTTGGAGCAATAGCTTTTACGGTTTGAATAAACAATTCTGGATCACTGGCATCTACCTCAATATCAAAAACATCAATATCAGCAAAGATTTTAAATAACAATCCTTTTCCTTCCATTACAGGTTTTGAAGCTGCTGGTCCTATATCCCCAAGACCTAAAACAGCTGTACCATTTGTAATAACGGCAACTAAATTAGATTTCGCAGTGTATTTATAAACGTCATCTGGATTTTCTGCAATTCTCAAACACGGCTCGGCAACACCTGGTGAATAGGCCAATGATAAATCTCGCTGTGAACTGTATGGTTTTGTAGGGACAACCTCAATCTTCCCTGGTTTCCCCTGTGAATGGTAGTCTAGTGCGTCTTGTTTTCTTATCTTAGCCATATTGTCCTGTTTTTATAAATCTTGTGTGAGGGCGCAAAATTAACAAAAACCAACACATCAAAAGAATTAATAACTTCAAAGTATGGCTAAACAGAAAATAATTGTTTTTACAGGTGCTGGAATCAGCGCAGAGTCAGGACTGGGAACATTCCGAGACAATGGTGGATTATGGGAGAAATATAATATTGAAGAAGTAGCCACACCTGAAGCATGGAGTAAAAATCCCGAAATGGTAACCGAATTTTACAATATGCGCCGCAAACAATGTTATGCATCTAATCCAAACGAAGCTCATTTTGCAATTGCCAAATTGGAAGATAAGTTTGATGTTGAAGTGATTACTCAAAACATTGATGATTTGCATGAAAGAGGTGGAAATTCGAAAGTGGTGCATCTTCATGGAGAAATCAACAAAGTGAAAAGTTCAGGACCAAATGCTGAAAAAGAATATTTTATACAAAAAGATTGGGAAGTTAAAATTGGAGATCAGTGTGCTGATGGTTATCAAATGCGCCCACATGTGGTTTGGTTTGGAGAAGCAGTTCCAATGATAGATGAGGCGATTTCAATTATAAATGATGCGGCTATTGTAATTGTTGTTGGAACGTCTTTAAATGTATATCCAGCTGCTGGAATTCTAAATTACGCTCCGCACAATGCAAAATATTATTTAATTGACCCAAGTGAGGTGAGTGTTCCAAGTTATTTTAATGTGATTCGATCTTCATCAACGAAGGGTGTTCCTGAATTGGTGGAGCAATTGATGATCTAAAGTAAATCATATTTATGAAATCAAATAATGCTAATCCATTAAGCAAATGCTTGATCGAAGCAAATCTCCATTAAGCAGGGAGATAAAGAGGGAGGACAAATTGTAGTAAGAGCAATCCATATGTATTGTAATGAAAAAATTAGAATTAATTATTTAATGAAACAAATGTTAGCCTTAAGATGACAAGTTTTTCATTGTAGCAGAAGAATTGTCGGATTAAAATGAAAAAACCCTGATCACACTGACCAGGGTTTTATATTTTAATGAATTAGTTTTTTCTTATTGAATAATCAAACGTTGAATATTACTCTTCGCTCCATTTTGTCCATGAATGTTCACAAAGTAGACCCCTCTTTTTAGCTCACTAACAGAAATTGAATTACTTGCTGATTTAACGGAAGCACGTTTCACTTCTTTTCCTAAGGCATCCAAGAATACAACAGTTCCACCATTTTTTAAATCTGCACCTCTAACAGTCACAAAATCTTGTGCTGGATTTGGATAAATATTAAAAACTGTTTCTTTTTCGTTATTGTTAATACTTAAATTACAATTTGCATTTGTTGTTTTAAAAATAACATTAATAGAATCGTAAATTATACCGAAATCATTTAAGACATAATATTTGTGAACTGCGCACGATTCAGATCCATTAGGAACAATTTGCGGTTTAAAAGTTGATGTATCTCCAGAATTAATTGAATTTAAAAATGGAGAAATGTAAGAATAGGTATCATCTGCATCATAACAACCATTACTTTCACAAATCTGATCAAGTCTTCCACTATTTACGTCTCTCTTTCTTAAATATTTTACATTAATAGTTGAAGCGTTATCGTTTATAACTCTAAATTCATAATAAATTGCCCCATCATCTTTATTACCAACAACTTCAACAGTTGTTCCACTAAGATCGGTTGTTAGGTCGCTTGAAGCAACAATTTTAATCCCTTGTCCAAAGATTTGTCCAGCAGATATAAAAAGAGTTGTTATGAGTA
>Ga0307952_1000714_pt1 | contig 18220 bp, 13 predicted proteins | sample OrgLakmetagen376_FD_201821 | JGI IMG/M metagenome (GOLD analysis project Ga0307952, IMG submission 201821) | Saline water microbial communities from Organic Lake, Antarctica - #376 | ecosystem: Environmental > Aquatic > Non-marine Saline and Alkaline > Saline | place: Antarctica: Organic Lake...
CCTTGTGCATTGCGTTGGATTAAGTCTGTCGAATGTGAGCTTGCCGAAGTGTGCTTGGATTTTCATAAATGCCAGAATCGGAGCGCATGGGATTCCACAGCGAAATAAGAGTTATCATGTGGAATCGGCGTTTCTAAATCAGAAATAATATCAAAGTATACAATTGAAAAGAGTCCTGACTTTACTGTTTGGACTCTTTTTTTGTTTTAGTATCATTGCTGTACGGTGAAAGTTTTTTAAATGTTTTGAAGCCCTTGCTAATAAAAGGGAACAATCGATTTTGAAAACCTTGTGCATTGCGTTGGATTAAGTCTGTCGAATGTGAGCTTGCCGAAGTGTGCTTGGATTTTCATAAATGCCAGAATCGGAGCGCATGGGATTCCACAGCGAAATAAGAGTTATCATGTGGAATCGCTTTCCTCTGAAAGAGTGGAAGCATATGGAAAATAGATACCACGAAGTCGCAGCGAAGCTAATCTCATGGTGCGCAGCATTTGCCTTGGTCCCGCTGTAAAATCGGGATTGTAGTTTCGTTTTTTTATCAACCGACCGAAGGGAGCTCACAGCCTGTCCCGAGAAATCGGGAAACACGATTGATAATTTACAAAAGTGAGTAATAACCGACGCGAAGCGAGCTCATGAAGGCAATAAAAAATAAATAAAGACTGAACTCAAGTTTCGCACCTAATTTTGTTTAAGTATCAGGTTGATACTTAAACCCATGTGAATTCAAGATAACTCCGAATTTTTCAATATTTGCTATTATATTCTGAGTAACACTTTCAATATCAATTGAGTCAATAATTTTTTCCAAAAACGTTATAATTAGAGCGACTACAGCCAATATTCTGATATTGAGCTTATTCTCTATATAATCCTGTTTTAAATCTTCAAATAATCCACCAATTGTTTCATATGCCTCCATCTTGAATCGAATACTTGTTAGAAGATACTGTATCATCGTAATTGTTATTTGTGCAATTTGAACATCAAAATTGGTTGACTGACATTTGCCAAGACCAAAAAGTTGTTTAGCCTCCTTAAAAAACACCTCAATGGTCCAGCGAATACTATATACTTCAATTACTTTTACAAAATTCATTTTTGTGTCGGTTGTTAATAAAGTATGGCATTTTCCGTTTTTCCCTCGTTTTGAAATAAATATTGAGACTTTAAGACCATCAATTTCAGAAACATAGTGATAGTAGTAGTAATTGAATCTTCTACATCTTTTAGGTTTTGTCTTTTGTCTCTTTAGTTGGGTCAACGATTTAACTTTACCATCAACCTCTATTTTACTATTGTATTTATACATTCCAATAATATGAGTTGAACTACAAATACTTCTCAGTTTTTTAAGCAGTCCAACACCTGTAAACCAAGAATCCATTAAAATATAGTCAACTTGAATTCTACGCTTTACAACCCTTGAAAACATTTGTACTAATAAATCTGTTTTCTTTTTATTGAGCTCCTTATATCTCTTGGCAGCCGAAGTTTTATCACATCTAGGAGTCTTCTTTTGAGCTTTACGTTGTTTGTCAGTTAACCCATATTTTAATTTTTTACATTCACGATGCAAGCTAAAATCAACAGGAATAAAAACGCTTCCGTTCCAATATCCAGATAAAAGAAGCTTAAAACCAAAATAATAACTCTTGGATACGTGATTGTAAATTTTTGAAATACCCTCAATTTTTTTTCCTGTCTTTGAAAGGTCAGTGTCATCAAAGATCATACATTTGGTAGTATCCACTGGAGGAGTGAATAACTCATCTTTGATTAGATATTGTTTTACAAAATAAAAAAGGAAGTCTCTCCATTTAATTTTTTGATTTGCTAAAACTCGATAATATGAATCCTTACCAGTAGTATCTAATTCATTATCTTTTGTGGTTGTTAAAGCATGAATTGTCTTAAAACCAATAAGAGGTAAGACTAATAGCATGGAAATTAAGCTATCAAAGGAATATCCTGATTTTTTAAGCCAATTAAACTTACTTCTAACCTTATCGAATCCCAAAATATTGAGATGCGCCTGTAAATACTCTGAGCTAAGCCAAACATTTTTGAATTTAACTTTTAGTTCTTGAATTTTTGTAATATCTTCGTGATGTAGCATGTTTTGTACTTTGTTTTTGGTAACTCGAAGATACAACAAAACCAAGGACTTACCTTGGTTTTCATGCTATTTTTTATTGGATAAAACACTCTAAATTAGAGGTGCGAAACTTAAGGACTGAATAAAAGAGAGTAAAGTTTTAATGCAAGTTTCATCCATTATTGATGAAGTTTATTTTAATCGGACAATAGTAATATTTATTATACATAGTCCGACAACTGGCAGACGACATATTAATAGGCATGGATACTCGTTCATCTGTTAAAACGATTAAAGCCGATAGAAGACTCCAAAATAATCCAAATAACCTAAAAAACTAAAGAACCACCGAGCCAATTTCAAATGTGTTCGCAGAAGGTTTCGGAGCCAAAGCCCATCTCATCTAAACAAAAAAGCACCTTTCTTAAAATAAGAAAAGTGCTTTAAAAACTTGTTTACTTTATTTTTTCTATTGCTTGATTACTCTTATTGTTTGTTCTGAATCATTAGAAACAACTTTAATCAGATAAATTCCTTTTGAGAAATCCTCCATATTAATTTCACTTTTCAAGTCTGTAGGTGAATATTTATGCATCTCTTGTCCATAAATATTATAAACAACAATGGCATCAACTTTCTCACTCGTTTCAACTTTAACGCTGTTGCTCGTTGGATTCGGATAAACTTTAACAGTATATAGTTTATTAAATTTATCTGTAGATAAGAGAGCGCCTCCCGACAATGCAATGTTATTGATGATTACCTCATCGCTATTATCCACAAACATATCGATTCCATCAAAACGCATTCTGATCATAAAATTTATATTATTGTTTGCTAAAACTACATTAGAGAAATCAAATTCTAAAATTTGATATGCGCCAGTAATTGCTTGTGAAGAACTATTTATATCGTCTGTAATCCATTGTGAACCATCCCAATATTCTAACAACATCGTTTCTGCACCTCCATTAGACATTACAGCAAGAGATAGTTTAATATTCTCAAAATCAGTAGTAGGAACTTCAAAAACTAAATTATTCTCTAAAGCACCAAATCTAAATGGTTGCCTTACTTGCACTCCTCTCAAATTGGCATTTGCATAAACAACATTATTATTCGCTTCAGGATAATAATTTAATGCTGTAGGTTCATTTTTACGTTCTAAAGATGCCTTTCTCCAATTTGGATTACCTATCGCAAAAGGATAACCAACTAGGCAGGAATTATAGACAATAGTAGCGTCTAAACCATTAACTGCATAGGTCGCATCTAAGTTTTCAAAAGGAGTGTCATTCTGCAATTCACCATCCATTAACCAAAAATAAACCACTTGTTCAGGATTTACGATGGCATCAAAATTCGCTTGAATTTGCATATCACTTGTTGGTGTAATTGCTAAAACAGGATTTGTTCCACTTACATCGCCAGACCAATGAGAGAAAGAGTGACCTGGTAAAGCTACGGCTTCTAAAGTGACGGGTATATTATGAAAGTATTGTCCAATCCATGGATACGGATTTTGTGTAACTCCTGGAGTTGAAGGTTTGATATCAATAGTATTAATCGTAACACTCCCAGCACTTGTGTTTGACACATCCAAAGTAAGGTCTAATACTTCTGTAATTGAAAAATAATCTTTAATCTGGTCTTGTTGAATTGTATGTCTTGTTGTTCCCCAATCTAATAAATCTTGTTTTTCAGATTGTTCATAAAAATCATTTATTGGAAAACGATTTTCATTTTCTAAAAGGTATGGAGTAACCTCATCAAATGATTGGTTGACAACATTATTAAAGTATTCAGTAGTAAATACTGTGTTTAAAACATCCGCAAATCTGTTTATAAATTGCGTCTTAAAACCATCATTGGCTAATAAATGCCCCAAAAAGGCACTATTAGGAGATCCCGTTATATCTGCATAATAATCCATCCAATTGGTATTGTCTTTCAAGGAAGCTTCGAAATCCTGAACAGTTAATCGCCATTTACCATCTCCAAGATTAGTGTTTTCAGGAACGGTAGCTCTCCAGAATTTTCTTTCATAACTATCATTTGCTGCATAAATCTCCATAACAATATGGTCGATAAAAGAAGACATATCCATCATGTTTACCGCTTGGTCAAATTGTGTTTGATCTGACATATCATTATTGGTAATAAAGTCACGCATGTTATTGAAGTCTGAATAATCTGCACTTGTACCTTCATCCAGTCCACAGTTACTTCCTTTACAGTCTATTATTGCAATATTATCCTCGTTAAGACCAAAATTCAAAGCAAAATGTCTATCATCAAAACGATCTCTAAGCGCAGTAAGCCCCCAATACTCGCCATTTACAAAATGAATTGCAGGTTTTATACGCGTAACACCATTATAAATAGGCTGCATCACATTATTGAATACAACATCGTAAGCAATAGGTCCTCCACTTCCATCTCCTCGTAACAGTATTCTTTTAAAATCATTGTTGGGAAGGGTTGACCCTGGTATTATATCATCAAATAAATCATGCTCAAAAAGGTTATTACTATCATACTCACTTCGTGCATAAAGACGTAGATTTTTTATACCAAGAGATCTAGAATTGTTCCCATGAATTCTTAAACCGGCGTTTATACTCATTACAGTATTTAATGCAGTAGGATTTGATTCAAAAAATTCGACATTTACAGGGTATTCCCAAAGGGGACCCCTTCTCCAATAATTATTCCATGATGCCCTCCAATATTGATTGTTAGTTGGATTCGCTGCTCGCCAAGTATCAAAATCAACTCCAGCATTGTAAATTCCATCATCATAATCAAACAGATAATCTTCTTGTATTTGCAAAGAAATTACTGGAATTTCATAAGGATTTCCTTGGCTCCAAACAAAAAAAGTCTTCGCAATAGTTTTTGAACCTATTCCGTTTACAAAGGCTTTTGCTTTAACAACAGTCGCTTTTCTTACTGGGTTTATAGGTGTGTATATATCATGTTGTCGCGTATTTTTTAAAGCCAATTGATCTGGATCTGAAGATCGGTCATAGATATTAATCTGTGACATGTAGGTATTTGAAGTATAACTATCTGTTAATATAGGACCTGGTGAGCCATTGATTTGCGTAGGATATTCATTTTTATATTCAAATATTGTTCCCGTTAGATTACTTAAAGTAGGTTCTGATCCATCTAATGTATATATAATTTGTACACCTGGATTATTGTGGGTTAATGCAAGATCAAAACCCGAAGTATATAAACCTGATTCATGTGAAAAAATAGGAGGCAATAATAACTCTGTAAGTCCTGTTCCTATATTGGAAGCTCCGGGCGTACTTGTGTAAAAAAACAGATAAGAACCTGTTCCATTGGGCTGTCTGCCGTAAGAAACATCTGTCTGTAAAACCACAGATGGAGCTTGATCTACTAAATTATTTGTTGGACTCGTAAGACTGATCGCTTCTCCAACCGAACTAATTTGAAAATTAGTATGTAATTGTTGTCCCGCAATTACACGGTCTTTACTAGAAGCCCAGACCAATAAGTACTCACCTGGTTGAATTGTTTGCGCAGGAAAAACCCATTTAAAAGGCAATAAAGCATCATCTGAAATACCAAATCCTTGCAGGTTTAGTGGTGCAGTACCATAATTATAAATTTCTACCCAATCTGAAAAATCACCATCTTCATCGGCTATGACTATATTATTGGAAGCCATTACTTCATTAATAGATAGATCTTGTCCAATCACTAGAGTACTTGATAGTAGAAAAAAAGATAAGAAGAGTGAGCGAAACCTAGAACTAGCGTTTTTTTTCATGGTTGGTGATTTTAATTTTAAAATTTAAGTTTAAGTTTAATAAGCACTTAGTTGTTAACGTATAAAAAACTGGCTAAACCTTGATCTACTTGGACTTTAATTGAATGTAAATCATGTAGTTGAACACATATACGCGACAAAAATATGACAAATTTAATGAGTTACAATAAATTAAGTATAAATATTAATTTTTGAATAATAGAAACTGTTTATTTGTTGACAAAAAAAGCCCCAACAGTTCGTTGGGGCCTTAAACATTTTAAAGTATATGATTCTTTTATTCCTCAGTCGCTTCTTCGCCTTCTTCAGCTCCTTCTTCACCTTCTCCGCCTGTATCAACAGCTCCACGTGACATTTTCACAGATACAACAACAGCGCTTTCATTTTCCAATGCTTTAACGCCTGGCATAGCAATGTCTCTTACACGAATTGACTGACCAATACGAAGTGGTGTAATATCAATTTCCACTTCATTTGGAAGGTCTTTAGGAAGACCCTCAATTTTCAATGTACGGAAAACAATCATTAAACGACCACCATTCAATACACCTTTAGAACGACCTGTAACACGAATTGGAATACCAATCTTTACAGGTCTATCATCAGCTAATTCAAGAAAGTCAACATGCATTGGTTTATCTTTAACCGGGTGCATTTGTTTAGCTTGAATAATCGCCATTTTCTTTGTCCCATCGATATCCAATTCTACTTGGTATACGTTTGGTGAAAAGATTAATTTTTCGATATCTACTGAACGAACTGAAAAGCACATTTGCTCTCCTGATCCATAAAGTACACATGGAACTCCACCTCCGTTACGGACAGCTTTTGTTTCCTTTTTTCCTACGCTCGTTCTAAGCGAACCGCTCAATTGTACTACTTTCATTATTTTGTTTTAATTATGATATGATAAAATGTTTACTAATTGATTCGTTGTGCACCATTTTTTGGATAACGTCTCCAAATAAATCAGCAACAGAAACGACACGAATTTTATCGCTTTGTTTCTTCAACGGAATTGTATCTGTTACGATCAATTCTGTAATTTTTGAGGCTTCCAAACGCTCGTAAGCTGGTCCAGAAAGTACAGCATGTGTACAAAATGCACGAACACTCTTCGCTCCTGCTTCCATCATTAGGTCTGCAGCTCTTGTTAAAGTTCCAGCTGTATCAATCATGTCATCCACGAGCACCACATCTTTCCCTTCAACATCACCAATAACCGTCATTTCAGAAATAACATTGGCTTTCTTTCTCTGTTTGTGACAAATACAAAGTCCTAAATTCAATTTCTTAGCATAAGAATTAGCACGTTTTGCCCCTCCAACATCTGGAGCGGCCATAACGACGTTTCCACTCTTTGCCATTGCTTGAATTTCTGGAAAAAAAACCGTTGATGCATATAAATGATCAACCGGAACCTCAAAGAAACCTTGAATTTGATCTGCATGCAGGTCCATCGTCATAACACGACTTACTCCAGCAGCCATTAGCATATTGGCAACTAATTTCGCTCCAATTGCAACTCTAGGTTTGTCTTTCCTGTCTTGACGTGCCAAACCAAAATATGGAATAACTGCAATAATTTTACGCGCAGAAGCACGTTTTGCGGCGTCAACCATTAACAACAATTCCATTAGATTATCAGATGGAGGAGTCGTTGATTGGATAATAAAAACATCTTTTCCACGAACGGTTTCTTCAAATGAAGGCTGAAACTCTCCGTCACTGAATTCAGCAACAGTCACTTCCCCTAAAGGAATTCCAAACTCTTTCGCAATTTGTTCACCCAAAACTTGGGTGGCTCTACCGGCAAATATTTTTACTTCTTTTGACATCACTTGATAGTTTTCAAGGGGACAAAGTTAAATAAATAAATTGTCTCTGCATCATTCCAGAATAATAGAATTCCACTTTTATTCTATCCCCATGATAACAGGAATTTATCCTTGTAATTCACCTTGATATTGTTGCCTCCCCTTAATTATTCAATAAATACCGTTAATCAACGCTTAAAGATTTGGAAAAAGAACTCTTTCAATTAATTTTGAGCTATATTAAACGATTGAATTTTTAAACTTCACGATAAGAGTTTTAAAGATTTAATGGGAAATCAGAAACAGAACTTAGTGTTATGGCAAAAATGTTGATTAAAAACATCAAAGGATTATTTCAAGCAGGCGAGAACATACCAAAATATAAAAAAGGAAGTCAGATGGATAATGGTGACATTATCGAAAATGCTTTTTTAGCAATTGAAGACGATCTAATTATTGCTTACGGAAAAATGGAAGATTGGAGAGGAATAACCGATTGGAGAGATTTAGAAGTAATTGATGCAGAAGGAAAATATGTCTTGCCCACTTTTTGTGATTCTCATACACATGCAGTTTTTGCTGCTACACGTGAAGAAGAGTTTGAAGACCGCGTCAAAGGTTTATCTTATGAAGAAATTGCTCTGAAAGGTGGAGGGATTTTGAATTCTGCAGCACGACTTCAAGAAATGGATGAAGATACTTTATTTGAAGAAGCACTGGAAAGAATTCATGGTTTAGCTGCTTATGGAACTGGTGCAATTGAAATAAAATCTGGCTATGGCTTATCTGTTGAAGGAGAATTAAAAATGCTGCGTGTAATTAAAAGATTAAAAGCGGCTTCCCCAATGGCAATCAAAGCTACATTTTTAGGTGCGCATGCTTTTCCAAATGAATATAAAGAAAACCACAAAGGGTACATAGATTTGATTATTGATGAAATGTTACCGAAAATTGCTGAAGAAGAATTAGCCGATTATATTGATTGTTTTTGTGAACGTAATTATTTTACTGTTGAACAAATGACGCGCTTGCTTGAAGCTGGGGCGCAATACAATTTAGTTCCTAAAGTACATGTCAATCAATTTTCTATTATGGGAGGAATAAAAGCAGCTGTAGATCATGGCGCACTTTCTGTTGACCATCTAGAGGAATTAAATGAAGAAGATATTAAAGCTTTAAAAGGAAGTGACACGATGCCAACATTCTTGCCTGGCTGTTCTTTCTTTCTCTCCATTCCTTATGGAAAAGCCAGACAAGTTTTATGTGCTGATTTACCAATTGCTTTAGCTTCTGACTATAATCCAGGTTCTGCTCCAAGTGGAAATATGCAACTTTTAACTTCAATTGCGTGTGCAAAAATGAACATGACGCCGATTGAAACACTAAATGCTACAACATTAAACACAGCATATGCAATGGGAATTGCTGATATGCATGGAACGATTGCTGTTGGAAAAAAAGCGAACATAATGATTACACATCGAATTTCTTCATTGGCAAGAATTCCTTATTCTTTCGGAGAAAATAACATAGAAACAGTTATATTAAATGGAGAAATATTTCACAGTAATCTAGAACAACATCAAAAATAGTAGAGGTATCAAAAACACTCATTAATTTATGCGTCACTGCTTCATCATATTTATCGCAATACTATCTTTTTATTCTGTAGCTCAGAATAATGACATTGACCGATCAAATTACCAATTACTTTGGGAAATTTCTCGAGCGGATATGAGAGGGAGTGCATTCTTATTTGGAACTTATCATAGCAACGACAATGATGTTTTTGACTTTCCTGATGCTTTGTACTCCGCATTAAATGATGCTGATGCTGTTGTTTTAGAAACGGACATTACTGATTTCATGCTGGATGCATCTACCATTACTTCTAATGTTGGACGCAATAAATCTTTCTTATTGGAATGGATTCTTCCTGCTAGAAGCGCCGACAAAGTAACTTATACAGCTTACGGTTCAGATGAAGGAAGGCCGCAGTTTATTGACATGTACTTCAAACAAATTGCAGACAACTGCAATAAAGCTTTTCACCCGCTGGAATCAATTGATGATCAACTACAAATTGGACTGAATAATGCAATCGATCCAAATGCACCAAGAGAAATAGAGACGATTTCTAGAGAAGAGCTCAAAGTGAAATACTTACAAGGAAACGCGAAGGATTTACACAAATACACTCGGAATTCAACTTTAGAATATCTTGATTTATACAAGGATTTAATTGTTGATCGGAATATTAAAATGGTGAACGGAATTGATACTTTGGTACATCATTATAAGTCTCCATTTATTGCTGTTGGCGCTTCTCACTTATTGGGTTCGAAAGGAATTGTTCCATTGTTGAAAGAGAAAGGTTACACTGTTAAGGTCCTAAAATCTGAATTTTCTGAAAAGGAAACTCCAGCTGAAATCGCACTAAAAGAGTGCAATCAACACAATTATGTAGACCAGCGTTATGGAACATCAATACAGTTCGGGGGAAAACCAGCAATCAAAGAATTGGGAAATGCTGATCGATTGATACAGTACCAAGAATTAGGACAAGGAAATACCTATTCACTTTCCATCTATAATTACGGTATTGAAATCAATTTAAAAAAACAGATCAAAGAATATTTTTTAAATCCTGAACTTTCTATGATTCGATTTGACTCTCTAATTATGGAAGACAATTCGAAAGCGTATCAAGGTTTAATAAAACTCGCAGATGGAAGTACGGAATGGATTCGTGTTTTCAATAAAGAAAATGTGATGTATACCCTATCTGCAAAAGGAGGACACCGATTCATGAATTCAAATCGTCACTTGAATTTTTTTAATAGTTTCAAATTTTCAGACTTCAAAAGGGATGAAGCAATGACTGAAGTAGTGACAAGCGAATCACAAACAATGCAATTAAAATTTCCTAAAAACTATTTCACAGAAACAAAAGCTTTAGAATTTGATAATGTTTGGGAAGCCAAATGGATTAATCCTTCAAGTGGTGAAATCTTGTATGCTTATGAAAGTATAATGACGGACAACACCATCAGTTATAACAATGAAGAATTCGGAGATTATATCCTTATTCGTTATCATCCAGATAGTATTCAAATAGAAAATAAAGGACATGTTAAAGGAGAATATATTTCGAAATCGTATACTGCCCAAACCAACGGCTATTCTGTTTATGGAAAAATTCGTCAAGCGGGAAATGTTATTCAATTCATAGAATATATAGGAAAAGACTTGAGCCGAAAGGATGAGTTTTTAAATAGTTTTGATCCGCAACATTCATTTCCTGCAGTGAAGAATCAAATAAAAATCAAGAATTCTGACTTTGAAACAAGAATCATTAATGGCAGTTTTGAAATGGAGGTATTAGATTTGAAAAGCCGCCAATACCGAGAAACCAGAAACTATACTTTAACGGATTCAAAAACGAGTATTGCCTATCATGTTTTGGTGAAAGAGTTTCATCCTTGGGCTTTTTCACAAAAAGAGGTGAAAGAATTACTTATTGACCAAATTGCTTGGCCGATCAATGATTTGAAAAATGAAATTGACACGACTTTTCACTTAGAAGAGAAGCATCCATTTATGGAGTTTATCATCTATTATCCTGAATCTGAAAATAGATTTAAAGGAAAAGCCACGCTGATTGGAAAAACAATTGTGATTGCTAACATGACCTACCCCAAAAAAGCAGAAGAGCAGTATAAAAGACTATCTTTTTTAGACAGTCTTAAGTTTTTAGCAAACACTTCAATTCCCATGCATGAAATCAATACTCCGAATTTGAAAAATGAAATCATGGTGAACGGCGGAGCGGCAGTTGAAGACCTCATTCTTCGTGGACATATTGGAGACAGTATGCTGAATGAGATGGCGGAATGGCCAGCTCAATTTTGGAATAGTTTCGATGAAGAGGGAATACTTTTGTCGTCTGTTGTTTATCAAATAAATTGGAGTGCCTCAAACAAAGATTTACTGGAATACTGGAGAGAAAGAACAACCAGCCAAAATCAATTCTTAACTATTTCTGTATTGCACAATTTGCAGAAAATGCTAAAAACAACAGATTACATTGCAGTAGTCAATGAAGCTAAAAATAGTGAAATCAATACGATTGATTTTTATAAAGTATTGTCCATTTCAGATCCAAAAGATGAATTTATAGAGCAAGTTTGGCCTGTATTCGGCGAATTACTTGAGGATAGTTTATCATGGAATGTCAGCTTTATGATTCCCGAGTTATTAGAAAAGAAGTTTTTCCAAGATTATTTTACGAGTGATGAATTTGTGAAAGCAGTTACTTCTGACACCCAACCCCCTTGGGCTGCATTTCGCTATTTTGAAATCATGTATGAATATGGCGTTCCAAAAGAGCAATTTTCGAAAATGCTAGCGCAATGGAGTAAAAACTCCAATGACCATAAAGTTGGCAGTATCGCTGCTTGGAAGACAATACTTGGTGAGAAAATATCATTTAAAGAGAGACGACTCATCAAAAAAGATGCTGCAGTAGCCATTTCCTACTCTAAAGTGATGGCTATTTCAAAAAGCCCAGTTTATAGTCTATTATCTTTCGAACAAATCATTGGATTTATTGCATTTGACCATTATAAAGATGCCTATTTCGACAAGAAGAAATCGTTGAAATTTATTGAGAATAGAGTCATCAACGCGGATGGCGAAGCCATTCGTTTTGCACTTTATCGCGTCGTTGAAAATGACAAGGTTTATTACATGGCTAGAGCGCTACCAGAAAATAGAATTTTGCCATCGTACGGTGCATTTGGCAATACTACCTATTTCGTTTATGGAAGTTCTAAATATCAGCCTGAGGAAATTGAAGAGGAATTGGTGAAGAAGGTTTTGGATAAAAGATAGAGGAAATCATGCGCTGAGTGTGTAATAAATAAAAGGCCTATCGGATACTTTACCCCTGATTGCTTTTCAAACAAAATTCGCAACAAGAATTGGTGTTTTTCTTTTTATTCACAAGTGTTTATTTTTTTGGTTTTTCCCGATTTCTCGGGACAGGCTATGAACTTGCTTCGCTGCGGTTCTTGACTCCACTCCTAAAAATCGATAATATCGGTGATCTCCGACGCAATTCTAATTAACGTAACAAATTGATTATTCTACTTTCATTTCGACTTTGCTCAATGCAACGCATTTGGGCTTCGCTCTCTAAGAAGATCATTCAATCACTAAAATCATAGATTTTTTTGATTAAAGGATGACAAGACTAGTGTAGATTTGGGTTGAGCTTGCTGAAATGAATTAGGCAACAACTGAGTATAATCAAGAAATATATTCTGATTGAAATTTAAAAGTCAATTATTAATTTAATGATACTCTTTTTAATTCAAGGGTTATCAATGCAAAATGTGATGGTGATTAGAACTGAACGTTTTTAAAAAACCACAGAATATTGACAATTGAATACTACCAATTAGGCAGCTCTGTTTTCGATTGAAGAAAAAGTACTGCTCTCCTTAAATGTTATTTCAACGGTATTTCTGCCTCAAGACTCAATACTCACGCTCAAGACTGTGAAAAGCTTCAGCTTTTCATTACTATTTGTAGAAGTTCATCTCTTCGACATACTTTTGAACAGGCTCTGTAAGCAAGTAGCGTACATCTTTTTTATCTTTTATCGCTTGACGAATAAAGCTTGAGCTGACTTTCATTACTGGCGCATCTTCACAAAAAATAATGTTCTTGTGCTTTTGCAATTCATTTTCTGGGAGATAACCGATTTGTTCTACCTCTTGCTCTTCTTGAATCGTTAAAACACGTGGATAAACGAATATTTTGTGCTTTTCTAAGATATTCTCGAAGTTTTTCCATTTGTGGAGCGTTCTCAAATTGTCTTCGCCCATAATCAAATGAAATTCATTTTTCGGGTGTTTGTCTTTGAGGTAAGCCAATGTATCTGAGGTGTAGGAAGGTCGTGGCATATTGAATTCAATGTCACTTTCACGTAAACTATCATTGTCTTCTATCGCAACTCTTACTATTGCCAAACGGTGATAATCCTCCAACAGGGATTTCTTCTTTTTTAATGGGTTTTGAGGCGAAACCACAAGCCAAACCTCATCCAAATCTGTATAATCCGCCATATAATTGGAAATAATTAAATGTCCAATGTGGATAGGGTTAAACGTTCCAAAGTACAATCCTACTTTCATTATTTGATATATTCTTTTATCATTCCTTCCACCTCATCGATGGTCAATGCCAAATCAGTATTGATTACAACTTGGTCAAAATGTACACTTTTTGATAACTCTTCCCCCGCCTTTTCCATTCGGGTTTTGATCTTATCTTCTGTCTCTGTTTGGCGTTTGCGTAAACGTTTCTCCAACACCTCAACAGAAGGAGGTTGAATGAAAAAACTCAAAGCTGAATCGCCAAAATATTTCTTCAAATTAATGCCTCCATAAACATCAACATCGAAGACCACTACTTTGTTCTCTGCCCAAAGGCGATCGACTTCATGCTTGAGTGTACCATAAAAATGATCTGCGTACACTTCCTCCCATTCAATGAAAGAATCATCAGCAATTTCTTCTTTAAAATCGTCGGTACCAAGAAAGTAATAATCTTTTTTGTGCAGCTCGTTTACACGCGGTTCTCGCGAGCAAGCAGAAATAGAAAAAGCAAGTTCATCCATTCGTTCGAGTAAAGCGCGAACAATTGTTGTTTTACCAGCTCCGGAAGGTGCTGAAAAAATGACACATTTCCCTGTTTGTTTCTGATCGTTTTCCAACATTTCCTAAAGCGTATTGAGTACTTGTTCTTTTATTTTTTCTAGATAATCTTTCATCTCTACAACGATTTTCTGTAAATCAGCATGATAAGCTTTACTTCCCAAAGTATTGATTTCTCTGCCAATCTCTTGTGAAATAAATCCTAATTTTTTCCCCATCGCTCCTGACTCATTCATGGTCGTTCTGAAGTAATCTAAATGGTGTTGTAAACGTGTTTTCTCTTCTGAAACATCTAGTTTTTCAATGTAATAAATCAATTCTTGTTCAAATCGATTTTCATCTCCTTCGTTCAATTTCTCCAATCCCTTGCGCATACGCTCACGAATGATTTCAATGCGTACTTCCTCATATTTTGGAACTTCTAATAAAAGTCTTTCAATTTCATCAATCGATGAAGTGAAGTCAGCAATTAAAGACTGACCTTCTTGCTCTCTAAATTGCGTGATATTTTTCAATGCCTCTTGGATCAAAGCTTGAACTTCGTTCCATTCCTCATCTGAAACATCAGATTCTTGTGATTGTAAAACATCAGGCATACGCATAATTGAAGTCAAAAAACCTTTCGGTTCCTCTCCTACTTCGATTGCAAGGGCTTTCATTTCATTGTAATAAGCAACAACCAAATCTCTATTGACACTCACTTTTGCTTTTCCTTCGATGCTTTCCTCAGTAATTAAACACTCCACTTTCCCCCTTTCAAGCGCATTGCCAATCATCTTGCGAATTGGCAACTCGTAAGATTTATAAGTTCCTGGAATTTTCAAATGAACATCCGTTCCTTTGCTATTAAGAGAACGCATTTCTACGGTTACTTTCTTATTAAAAAAAGTACCAAACGCTTTCCCGTAACCTGTCATTGATTGCAACATAGCTTAATCTTTCCGCAAAAGTAGAAATTTGGAGGGGATTTGTAGTGTTTTGTGAGGAAATAAAGTTATTGTATGGTTATCGATTGATAAATTTTCTTTGTCTTAATTTAAGAGTTGAGAATATGTAACACCTAAATCACCATATCTGCAACCTTTTAAAGCTTATATTATCATACATAGAGGACATAGCAGAATTGCAGTCGAATTTGAAAACAAATTAGAATTAAGACTTCGTTTTAAAAAACTTCGTGGCGCAAAATGGAGTACATCTAAAAAAGTATGGTACTTACCTGACAACAAAGTTTATCGAAAACAATTTGGCTTACCACTTTACGATCCGAATTTTCTCTCTGAAGAAAAGCTCAATCAATTAACACAATTTACAAATTGGCTTACTGCACATCGATATGCTGAAACCACTGTAAATTCCTATGTGAATATCATGCGTGTATTCCTCCACTTTTACAATCACAAACCACTCAGTGAAATTGGCAACGACGACATCATACATTTTAACAATGAATATACGATAAAGAAAAAGCGCTCAAATTCCTATCAAAATCAATTCATAAACGCACTAAAGTTGTTTTTTAAAACTATAGAAATGAGACAAATAAACATCGAATTAATTCAGCGACCCAGACAAGAAAAGTTACTTCCAAATGTTTTGAGTAAAGAAGAAGTTAAAGCAATACTAGAAGCGCATTCCAAATTCAAACACAGAATGATGCTTGTACTTATCTATGCATGTGGTTTAAGACGAAGTGAATTAATTCAGTTAAAGCCAAACGCCATTGATAGTGAAAGAAAGTTATTGAAAATAAACCAAAGTAAGGGAAATAAGGATCGATATATTCCTATTTCAGATACAATCATTGAATTATTACGTCAATATTACAAACTATTTAAGCCTGAAATTTGGTTATTTGAAGGTCAGAATCCTGGCGAACAATACAGCCCAACAAGTTTACAAAAGGTTTTAAAAACGGCAATAGCCAAAGCCAAAATCAAAAAACCAGCTACTTTACATTGGTTACGTCATAGTTATGCCACCCACTTATTAGAGAGCGGAACTGATTTACGGCACATTCAAGAATTATTAGGCCACGGGAGCAGTCGAACAACCGAGATATACACCCATGTTAGTATAAAAAGCTTACAAAACATCAGAAGTCCATTTGATGATTTATAGAAAAACTTGTGAATATTCAGAAAATGTTTAATTTAGATAAATATAACAACACCAAAAGGTACACAAAGGCAACAAATGGTTAACAGGTATGTAGTCTGATGGTTGGGTTATAAGTAAGTTATCATCAATTACAATGAACATAACAAAACATAAATGGAGCGAAATATGGAACTTAAATACTTCCAAAATACAATCCTTAGAGTTAATTTATTTAATTAACAATTTGAGTAGTTGTTGTAGAATTGTGCTTAAGACAACATCGGAAAATGATTTGATTACCATTTGTTATAACTATAATCTATCATTTAAATCGTCCGAGAAAGTATTTTATATAAAAACTAATTCTTACCAACATTCAACACATAATAATTCTGAATCAATTAAATGTAGAGAATATTATATTTCAAAAAAAGACGAACTTACTTTATTACTCAAAAAAGAATTTCAAAATAACAATCATTTTGAAATTGGCGAATTGCTTGATTATCCTTCCTGCTGTATTACTTTTTTTAAGCGATATTTTGCTTTAGGACAATTAAACGAAATGAATTTCAACCATTTTATCAATGGGGAAACTAATTCTTCATTTTACCTTAATAATTTTTTAATTGAGAATGATATTGGCTTGCTAAGCCATTTTCCTTGTAATACAAATTGTGTAGAATCAGAAAGAATAGGGCTTGAAAGGTTTACTTTTCTCGAAAAAGAATTTCCTGAAATTGCTAAAGAGTTTAAAAAAAAATTACGATGTGATATTTACCTCAATAAAAAGAAAAAGCATTTCAAAATCAATGATTTTAACAATCCAAAAAAAAATTATAAATTAGATAATTGTCAAATTATTAACTTTAAATAAATAAATTATGAATGAAAAAATCGAATTTAAATTAGAACAAGAATTAAAAAAAGCATTAACTGACCTAAAAACTTCAGGTAAAAAAGTTGAGTTAGAGCTTCAAGGAAGAATTGAAAATGGAGAATTGAAAATTATTCAAATGGATTCATATGTTGACGGCCCAAAATCAGCACCTCATTGTTGGCATGCGCTAACAGAAAACACAAAAGATGAATAGAGATATGAATCTTTTACATCTATTTCAAAATTGGTGCTTGCAAAATGATAAGCCTATCTTGGATAATTATAATAATATTCTAAAAATTTCACTAAATGAGATTGAACCTTGTTATTCTAAAGAATCTTATTTTATCCAATTCAAAAAAATAACTTCAAATAGAACTCATTTTGCTATTCAACAAATTAATAGCGCGATTGAAGAATCATTTGGGGCTAGAAGACTAATAGAATTGGTCGAGGAATTACCAGAGAATAAATATAATCTTGGTGTTAAATTTTTAGCTCATGCTAAAGAGGAAGTCTTTCATTTTACTCTTTTCATAAACATGTTCAACCGAATATTTTCTGATATTTCTGTAAGTCCAGAGTTGAAAGAAGATTTAGAACAGTGCACACCCACTTTTCCTGACGAAATAATCTCTTCAGATAATAAAACACCCTATAGCAGAGTACTAGCCTGATTAATTCACAAACTTTAATTCACTTCATTTTTCCCAAAAAATATCTCCATAGATTTGGGGGCTGAGATAAAATTTTAGATTTTTGTCGCTAGATAGATAAAATTTGAAATTTCAGGAC
>Ga0307952_1000720_pt1 | contig 18155 bp, 14 predicted proteins | sample OrgLakmetagen376_FD_201821 | JGI IMG/M metagenome (GOLD analysis project Ga0307952, IMG submission 201821) | Saline water microbial communities from Organic Lake, Antarctica - #376 | ecosystem: Environmental > Aquatic > Non-marine Saline and Alkaline > Saline | place: Antarctica: Organic Lake...
TTTTACTTTTTTTCTCGTCGGCTGATGCTATGGCATCTCCTAAAGAAATAAAACCAAACCGCAGCAAAGCAAGCTCATAGCCTGTCCCGAGAAATTGGGAAAAACCTTAAAAAAATATTATGATTGAATAAATATTTTTCAAAATTTATACAATTTATAAAAAGCGTCTGTTTCCGACCAGACACTATATACATGTCGTCCTTTCAGGATCTATAATTCAACACTTTTAAACTTCAGTTAAATTTTCGGTAGAACTATTAAGTTTTGAAAAGAGTGAAATTGATTACCCAAAGCTCTTTTTTCTAAATAATCAAATTATAATGTTCTTTAGTTTTTTTTAAACAGGATTGTTAAATTTAATCCTCTTCTGACATTGCCATATTTGCAGAATTCTCATTGCTAAATTCTAAAAGCGATTTTAATTGAACCCCATGTTCCTGAGCAACTTCCCAAAGATTTTTGTTTTGTTGAATATCTTGATAGACCACATCTGACTTAATTCTCTTGCGCTTTCTCATGATGTAAACTTTATCTCCCTCAGAGAGTACATCTTTGTGCGCAGGAAAGTCATTCCATCGGTTCAATTGGCGAAGATTGTAACCAAATTCCTTTGATATTAAATAGAAAGTATCGTGTTTTCCAGCGATTACATACCGGGTACGGTTTTGGTTTGTATGGACTGCTCGTGAGGTTTTATCTGCTTTTCCTGATGATTTTTGATTATTTTTAATCTTTCCGTTTTTTACATCAGAACCAGGTTTAATCATTTTATTTTCTGAGTTTTCAGCAATCAAATCATTTGTTGCGAGAACATCATATTGATCTAAATCATAACGCTCAATAATATCAATTAATCTTCTTGGATACTCTGGATTTGTTGCATAACCAGCATCTTTCAATCCTTTTGCCCAAGATTTGTAATCTGTAATTTCTAATTCAAATAAAGAGGCATATCTTGAACGAGAAGTTAAAAATGAACTGTGGTCTTCAAAAGATTGAGCTGCATTGTCATATTTTCTAAAACATTCATTTCTCTTATCATCATCTTTTAGAAACGTTTCTCCTGTCCAATCGTGACATTTTATTCCAAAGTGATTATTCGCTTTAACAGCCAGTAATGAATTTCCGAAGCCACTTTCTAAAATCCCCTGAGATAAAGTGATGCTCGCAGGAATACCATGCGTTAACATTTGGTTCATTGCAACATCTTTCCAAAATGCAATGTATTCTTCTAGTGAGGTTTTATTGTCATTTCCAAAAGTTGAAAAGCTTAGAAATACCAATGATATAAGTGCCAATATTCGATTCATAACTTCTTGTTTATATGCAATATTACGCAAGTTATAAACAATGGTTACATATTTTGTTGAAAACTTTCTATTTTTGTGTTAATAACTCATTTGCATTCAAAATAGTCAAATAATTATTTTGATATTATACCAAACAAAATCAACCCTTTAAATTAATAATGTTTAACCTTATTTCTATTGTATCTAATCAGGTAATTATGTACTTTTAATTAATTTAAAATTAAACATATGGAGTCAGTTGAAAATACAAATAAGATTCGTATACCTGAAACTGACTTGCCTCGCGTAGTTATCATAGGCGGAGGTTTTGCAGGTCTATCTTTTGTTAAGCAGCTTAAGAATAGAGCTATTCAAGTAATAGTAATAGATAAAAATAATTTTCACCAGTTTCAGCCTTTACTTTATCAAGTTGCAACCAGTGGTATTGTTCCAGATAGTATTGCTTTTCCGTTGCGCAAGCAATTCAAGAGTTACAACAATGTCTTCTTCCGAATGGCAGATGTACTTCAAATAGAAACAGAAAATAAACAAGTAATTACCGATATTGGAAATATAGGTTTTGATTATTTAGTTGTGGCCACAGGGAGTGATACCAATTTCTTCGGTTTAAAAGATGTTCAGGCAAATAGCGTAGGCATGAAGTCTATCCAAGAAGCTTTGGATATTAGGAGTATGATTTTGCAACGTTTTGAAAAAGCAGTGGTTACTTCTGATGAAAAAACAAGAGATGCTTTGACTAATTTCGCTGTGATTGGCGGGGGTCCAGCAGGTGTTGAAACAGTCGGCGCTATTGCAGAGTTTAGGAAATATATATTACCGAAAGACTACCCTGATTTAGATATTTCTCTAATTTCTATCTATCTTATTGAATCAAGTGATAGACTTCTTAGCGGAATGTCAGAAAAGTCCTCTGCAAAGGCACTGAAGTATCTTAACGAATTAGGTGTTAATGTACATCTAAAAACCGGGGTTACTTCTTATGACGGCCAAATAATTAAAACGAATAATGATATAGAATTCATCGCACGCAGTGTGATTTGGACTGCTGGTGTTAGAGGAAATGCGCCTAGCGGTATTGATGAAAAAAGCTTTAACAAAGGGAATCGTTTATTGGTTAATGAATATTCTGAAGTAAAAGGCTGCACAAATATTTATGCAGTTGGCGATATCTCAGCAATGATTTCCGAGCTATATCCAAATGGACATCCAATGGTAGCGCAAACTGCTATTCAACAAGGAGATTTACTGGGTAAGAATTTATTGAATCAAATGGAGGGAAAAGGTCTGAAGAAGTTTGAATACAATGACAAGGGGTCTCTTGCTACAATTGGAAAACGAAAAGCGGTTGCTGATATTGGAAAGTTTAATTTTGGAGGTTATTTTGCCTGGATTCTCTGGTCAATTGTGCACTTAATGTCTATTAGTGGCTTTAAAAACAAACTCTTTGTGGGTATAAATTGGGCTTGGAGTTATTTCACTTACGATAAAGGAAATAGATTGATTATGAGAAGGTATAAACGAAATACAGAAGATTAGTAAATTGCTCTAAAAAAAAACTTATCCGTTTTTATATTTTGAGAGTAGTATTAGCCTGTATTATTAACTTCGTTGAGCTCGCAAGATCGGTTCATGAATTTAATTTTATGCAGCTGTTTATTCATAAGTGTCTATTTTCAATGGTATTTCCCGATTTTTCGGGACAGGCTATGCGCTCACTTTGTTCGGTTGGCATCGGACTTTGCAACCCCAAGCATCTTGGGGTTATTTCAATAAGTTCGTAACGCAGAAGTTGTATGAAAGTAAATCAAAAAACACTCCATTTTAAAGAAGTTTTCTTCTTTAAAATATTGATGTAAATTATTGTATTATAGTGTGTTATAATATTTTTGAGTGTTTTATGAATAATACAGGTTAGGGGATTTAGTATTCAGTATATCTATGTTTAAGTGTCTTTTGTCAAGAAATAATAAAACATAAACAAGGAACAATAGAGGGCAAAATATCAAGTGCTAGATATTTTTACATGGATAGCCTAAGCGTAAATGTTTCTTTTTGGGGTAACTTAGTGAAGCGTTTTCAATAACCGCATGGAGGTAATGCCAAAAAATAGAATGTTCTGATGAACACAAAAATAAATATACACTTGCGAATAAATAGAAAAAAGACTATTTCCTGTGAAAAGTTTTGTCCGAAAAGCTAAGATAGATGAACAAGTGTATAAGCATTTAAACTAAAAAGCCTAAGCAAACTGCTCAGGCTTTTTAAATATTTTGGTTACCCATTTAAATCACAGGATTTAATTCAACTATTATGTAAATATTTACACCGGAATAAATAGCTAAAAATGCGTAAATTAAAATAGATCCTTCAATCCAAAAATCAAAGATTTTCAGGATGACGATTTCATGGGTTTATACGGTCAAAAAGTGGGAGGGAAAAATGATGACGCAGAGCGCCATCATTTTTCCCTCCCACTTTTTGACCCCTACCTATATAAACCCCCGTCATCCTTCGGAAAACACAAAAACTTGTTTTTGTGTTTTCCGAAGGATCTATTTTAGTTATACAATATAAATATTTTGAGCTATAACCGACTTATTAATAGTTTTTTATATCTTTACTCGAGGTAAGCCAAAATTTCTGAGAAAGAGTTCTGCTATTTAAATGGGTAACCCTATTAAATATTTTACAATTAAAAATTATACTCTATTAATTAAGCGTACAACTCTTCTTGCTGTAAAGCAATCTTATCATCTTTTAAATACTCGTCATACGGCATTAATTTGTCGATCATACCATTTGGTGTGATTTCGATGATACGTGTTGCAACAGTTTGCACCAATTCCTGGTCATGAGAAGTAAACAATATAATTCCAGGAAAGTCATTCATTCCGTTATTTAATGCAGTAATCGATTCAAGGTCTAAGTGATTTGTAGGCTCGTCCATGATTAATAAGTTGGCTTTTACCATCATTAATTTTGAAAGCATACATCTTACTTTTTCACCTCCTGAAAGTACAGTAGCACTTTTTAAAGCTTCTTCTCCAGAGAATAACATTCTTCCTAAGAATCCACGTATATATACCTCCTCACGTTCTTCATCAGTTTGTGAATAAGTTCTTAACCAATCTACCAAACTTTCTTTCTTTTGAAAGTATTCATGGTTTTCATTTGGTAAATATGCAGTTGTAATTGTTGTTCCAAATTTAAAGTCACCTGTTTTCGGTTCTTTATTTCCACTTAAAACTTCAAAAAATGAAGTTAAAGCTTGTGAGTTTTTAGATATAAAGGCAATTTTATCATCTTTTCTAACATTAATATTAATGTCTTTGAATAAAACCTGGCCATCTTGTTCGTAAGAAAGATTATTTACGTGTAATACCTGATCGCCTGCTTCTCTCTCTTGTTCAAAGACAATTCCAGGATATTTTCTAGAGGATGGCTGAATTTCACTTAAATCTAATTTATCAATCAACTTTCTTCTACTTGTTGCTTGCTTAGATTTAGAAGCGTTAGCAGAGAAGCGAGAGATGAAATCCTGTAATTCCTTTTTCTTGTCTTCTGCTTTTTTGTTTTTATCTGCACGCTGTCTTGCCGCTAATTGGGAAGATTTGTACCAGAAAGTATAGTTTCCAGTGAATAAGTTAATTTTAGAATAGTCAATATCACAAATGTGGGTTACCACAGTATCTAAGAAGTGACGGTCGTGAGATACAACGATTACAGTATTTTTAAAATCTAATAAGAAATCCTCCAACCACTCGATAGTTTTTAAATCTAAATCATTGGTTGGCTCATCGAGTACCAATAAGTCAGGATTACCAAATAAAGCCTGTGCTAAAAGTATACGTACTTTTAAAGTGTTTGGAATATCCTTCATTAATGTAGCATGCATTGATTCATCAATTCCAAGATTTGAAAGCATAGTTGCTGCATCTGTTTCAGCATTCCAACCTTCCATATCTCCAAATTCAGCTTCCAATTCAGACGCTCTCATTCCATCATCTTCAGAGAAATCTGGTTTAGCGTACAAGGCCTCTTTTTCAATCATAATATCAAAAAGACGTTTGTGACCGCGCAATACAGTTTGCAATACTTCGTATTCGTCAAACTCAAAGTGATCCTGATTTAAAACAGCCATTCTTTTTCCTGGCTCAAGGGCAATCTGTCCTTTGGTAGGGTCTTGATCTCCAGTTAATATTTTTAGAAATGTAGATTTACCAGCACCGTTGGCGCCAATAACTCCGTAACAATTTCCATGTGAAAACTTTAGGTTGACCTCGTCAAACAGAACGCGTTTTCCAAACTGAAGTGTCAAATTATTAACTGTAATCATAGCTTTTCAAAATTTTGTACAAAGGTAGTGTAAATAAGTTCAATCCAATACCTTGCATTTTGGAATTAAAACTATTGGTAATTAATGGTTTATATTAACTTATTCATCTTCTAAAGTCGCACGTAATTTCTGACGTAATTGACGGTTATAGGTTTCCATCAAGTACTTGAAATAATTACGCGTACTTTTTGCGATACACTTTGTATATTGTTTCAAACGGTGCTCTATGTGCTCTTGAAGAGCTTCCTGTGTTTCTAAACCATCGTAAAAGTCATTGGCTTTACTAAAAATAGCTTCATAATGATTGTCTAATGAATCATCAACAGCTAATTTTCCTTTCTCACCACGATCAATATAGTCTTCGTAAACTTCTTTCATTTTGAATTCATCCAAAATGGCAGTATCTACTCGATCTCTAATATGCTTTGGGAGTCTATAAGCAGCCTCAAACATTATGTCCTCTTGCTCAGACAAGCGGGCCTCTAGGAAACGATCTGGGAATTGAAAAGCGTCATCCCAATTGATGTAATCCTGCCATAATCCAAAACGACGAACGTTATTTCCTAAGTCAATTAATCTAAAAATATCTTTCTTAGGTAACTTTCTAGATCCACGTCCAATCATTTGGTGATATAGTGTCAACGAACGCGTCGCACGATTTAAAATAATTGTTTCAACGGTTGGCTCATCAAATCCAGTAGTTAAAATACCAACTGAAGTAAGAATAGCATTTGGTGTTTCTTTAAACCATTTCAGAATATCTTTTCTGTCTTTATCAGAAAAAGTACTGTCAAGATGGCGAATTTTATATCCTCTCTTATAGAAAGTTTCTTGAACCCTAACACTGGTTTCGATACCAGAGTTAAAAATCAATGTTTTGGTATTGATGGCCACTTCTTCATATGCAAAAAGTAATTTTTCTTGCATGAAGTAATTCCCATAAACTTGCTCAGAACTGCTTACAGTGAAATCTCCATTTGATCCAATCTTTAGGCCGTGAAGATTCACATCATACGTAAATGTCTCTGCATTGGCCAAATATCCACTTTCAATTAGAGATGAAATACTTTCTCCAACTTTGAGTTTATCGTAGTGATCATTTAAAGGCAATGCTTTATTTGAACTCAGTGGAGTAGCGGTAACACCTAAAATATTTGCTTGTAAATAATATTGGAAAATTTTTCTAAAACTGTTGTAATGCGCCTCATCGACAATTACCAAACCAATTTCCTTAATGAAGTTTTCATCATCTTGTAATCGGTTATTCAGCGTTTCCACCATTGCTATAAAGCAATTGTAATCTCCTTGATCGTCGAGTGTCTTTACCTCACTATTGATAATTTTATTTGTTACTCCAATAGCAGAAAGCTGCTTAGCGGTTTGAACAGATAATTCTATACGGTGGGTAAGGATAAGAACTTTTTTCTTCCACGTTTCAATATAATTTTTGGTGATTTCAGAAAAAATCACGGTTTTACCACCTCCCGTAGGAAGCTGGAATAGTAAATTATAATCGGTTCCATTTTCTTTTAGTTCCTCTATTATCTGATTAACAGTTCGTTGTTGGAACGGGTACAGGGTCTTTGGTTCAAAAAGTGCTTCGTCTATCATGTCTTGATTATCTCAAAAATTGGGGTACAAAAGTACGCCCTTTTTCGGGAACAAAAAAATAATAGGCCATAATTTACTGTTTATAGGTTTTTTTGTTGCTTCGGCTCTCCTCCGCCACCTCCACCCTACAAGATTTGAATCAAAGATTATAGATTTTTTAGTCAGTGGATAGGCATTTTATTTTATTGAGTAGCTTAGCGACTTATTTTTGTTGGCGACTGAGCGAAGTCGAAGCCCCAACAAAAAAAGGCAGCTCTTTCGAACTACCTTTTCTTATTTTCTTAAATTTCAGCTCAGAGTCTACTCACTCAGTCTCACTCTGTTTTTCTGCGCTACTTCGCATTAACCTTCTAATGCAGATAAATAACGTTCAGCATCTAAAGCTGCCATGCAACCTGTTCCTGCTGCAGTAACTGCTTGACGATATACATTGTCAGCTGCATCTCCTGATACAAATACACCGGATACATTTGTTAAGGATGTTCCTGGTTTTTCATATTTGATATACCCTGTGCCATGCATGTTTATGTAATCATTAAAAATTTCCGTATTTGGTTTGTGACCAATAGCAACGAAAAATCCTGTACACGGGATGTCTTTTATTTCTTTTGTCTTGTTGTTGATTACACGTGCACCTGTAACTCCCATGTCGTCACCTAAAACCTCTACAGTTTCTGTGTTAACAAGGATTTCGATGTTTGATGTGTTTCTTACACGATCTTCCATTATTTTTGAAGCACGGAACTTATCACGACGCACCAACATTGTGACTTTAGAACATAATTTAGATAGGTAATGTGCTTCTTCACAAGCTGTATCACCAGCCCCAACAATAACCGTTTCTTGGTTTTTGTAGAAAAACCCATCACAAACAGCACAAGCAGAGACTCCACCACCCATTTTAAGGTATTTTTGTTCTGACTCTAATCCTAAGTAAATTGCAGAGGCTCCAGTAGAAATAATTACTGTTTTTGCGTGAATCTCTGTTCCGTCTTCAGCCCAACATTTGTGAACTGGTCCAGAGAAATCAACTTTTTTGATGAATCCAGAGCGTACATCTGCATTGAAACGCTCCGCTTGCTTTTGCAATTGAATCATCATTTCAGGTCCAGTAACTCCTTCTGGATATCCAGGGAAATTCTCTACGTCGTTTGTCGTGGTTAATTGTCCACCAGGTTGAAGTCCTTGATACATTACTGGATTCATATCCGCTCGCGCTGCGTAAATTGCAGCAGTATATCCAGCAGGTCCTGATCCAATAATAAGACAATCTATATTTTCTATTTTGCTCATTTTGTTCTTGATTTTTAGAATGCCAAATTTAAGAATTTTTATTCGTAAAAAAAGCAACAAATGTTGCCATTCGATTGTAAGGCTAAAAAAAATAAATTTATTTAATGATTAATTATGAGTGATGAATTTGGGATTCATAATACAACATTCATCATTATTTATCCTCTGTCTTATTGGAGTATCCAATCAATGAACTCAAACGCCCAAATTCCTGCTCCGATAAATATCTCCATTCTCCAACAGGAGTATCCAATAAAATGTTCAGTATACGAACACGTTTCAGAGTGACAACATTATAATCGAAGTATTCACACATGCGGCGAATTTGTCTGTTTAGACCTTGGGTAAGAATAATCTTAAATGTGCGTTTGTTTAATTGTTCAACGATACATTTATTGGTAATGGTATCCAAAATTGGAACTCCATTGCTCATTTTATCAATGAAGTCCTGTCTAATTGGTTTGTCAACGGTAACGATATATTCTTTTTCGTGATTGTTATTCGCACGTAAAATCTTATTTACAATATCTCCATCATTTGTCAGTAGAATTAGGCCTTCACTTGGTTTATCTAATCGTCCAATTGGGAAAATACGTTCGGGATACTTTATGAAGTCGATAATGTTGTCTTTCTCAACTCGTGTGTCCGTAGTACAAACAATTCCGACAGGTTTGTTTAAAGCAATATAAATATTTTCTCTGTTTTTGTTGTGAACGTTTTTTCCATCAACAGCAACAATATCTCCTGGTTGAACTTTGGTTCCCATTTCTGGAACAATCCCATTAATGGTTACGCGTTTTTCCTCAATCAGTTTATCAGCTGCTCTGCGTGAACAATGTCCAGCTTCACTCAAATATTTATTGATGCGTGTTTCTTTCATGAGACAAAGATAATGTCAATTGACAATTAACAATTGATAATTATTAATTAAAAAGCTAAAATTGATTCTCATGTGTTTTTCTTCTTACGAACCTCTTTAATCTTACAATTGGTGAGTTTATGGTGTCTGGTCGGAAACACAAAAAAAAAATAAAATTGATTCTTTTGAGTTTATTTTATTTTTTTTCTCGTCGGCTGATGGCAAGGCATATCCTAAAGAAAGAAAATCAAACCGCAGCAAAGCAAGCCCATAGCCTGTCCCGAGAAATCGGGAAAAACCTTAAAAAATTATTATGATTGAATAAATTTTGAGAAATATTTATTCAATCTATAAAATTGTCTGTTTCCGACCAGACACTATATAGGTTTATATGTTGAAACTAATATCTATTAGATTTGGAATTATTCAAAATCCTTTTACTTAGAATTTAGGTTAAAACACTTTGAAAACTAATTGAATGGCCTATTTATTTTTATGCTAAGTAATATTTTCTGTTTGTTTTTAAAGCAGACCGAATTAAGCTTGTTTACAAAACAAAAACAATTAAATAGAATGAAATAATGATTTTAAATTATTGCTGTCCGGTGAAAGTTTTTCAAATGTTTTGAAGTTCCTGCTAAAAGGGGGACAATCGATTTTGAAAAATTTGTGCTTGGTTTTTCATAAATGCCAGAATCGGAGTGCTTGGGGTTCCACAGCGAAAGATGAGTTATCATTTGGAATCGCTTTCCTCTGGAAGGGTTGAAGCGTATGCAACATAGATAATCAAATTCAAATGAATAGCTGAAATAAAGGCGTTTATCATTGTATTATTGAAGTGAATGGTGTTTACCGAACAATGAAAAAATAGTGAAAGCGATTTAAAATACTTTCAATTATCAATTATTTAAGCTTCTCATTATCATGATGCCTTTCACTATCCCGCTTAGTTTTCTTTTCTAAATTCTTCGCCAAAGCATCAGTTAAATCCACTCCAGTTTGATTTGCAATGCAAGTCAATACAAAAAGTACATCTGCCAATTCATCACCTAAATCTTTGTTTTTATCAGATTCTTTTTCGCTTTGTTCACCATATCTTCTGGACATAATTCTCGCAACTTCACCAACTTCTTCCATCAGCACAGCAGTGTTGGTGAGTTCATCAAAATAACGAACTCCATGCTCTTTGATCCAATTGTCAACAGTTGTTTGTAGTTCTGAAATCTTCATTATTCTTTATTTTTGGTATCAATTATAATCGTTACTGGTCCATCATTTACAAGTGAAACTTTCATGTTTGCTCCAAATTCTCCGCTTTCCACTTTACAGCCACTAACCGCTGCTAGAACTTTCTTTAACTTTTCATAAATTGGAATGGCAGTTTCGGGTTTTGCTGCATGAATAAAACTTGGTCGGTTACCCTTCTTCGTTTTCGCATGTAAGGTAAATTGAGAAATGACTAAAAAAGCTCCATTTATATCTTGAATGCTTAAATTCATCCGATCTTCTTCATCAGAAAATATACGTAACGCACTTAGCTTTCTACTCAACCATCCAACGTCTTCTTTGGTATCGTTTTCTTCAATACCCACTAAAAGGACTAATCCATTCTCAATTTGGCCAGCAACTTTATTGTCTATCGTAACACTGGCTTCCGTTGTTCTTTGAATTACGACCTTCATTTATCTGTAATTTTGGTTTTGATCTTCTGTCATTAAATCAACATAAGTGCTGTAACGAGAAGCTTCAATTTCTCCTTTTTCAACAGCGTCTTTTATAACGCATTCTGGTTCGTTGAGGTGCTGACAATTGTGATATTTACATTGATTCAATAAAGCACGCATTTCTGGGAAATAATGACTCATGACTTTCTTGTCTAAGTCGATAACTCCAAAAGCACGAATTCCAGGAGTGTCGATAATATAACCACCTGTTTGTAATTTATGCATTTCTGCAAAAGTAGTGGTGTGTTGTCCTTGCATGTGATGAATAGAAATCTCAGCAGTTTTGATGTCTAGGTTACTGTCTAAAGCATTAATCAAAGTGCTTTTTCCTGTTCCGCTGTGTCCAGCAATCATCACTTGTTTATCTTTGATGTCATTTCTTAAGAATTCGATATTGGTCTTATTCAATGCAGAAATTTTTTCACATGGATATCCAATTTCTTCATATATCGCCATGATTTCATCTACTACAAGAATTTCGTCTCCCATATAAACATCAATTTTATTGAAAAGTAAGGTAACAGGAATTCGGTAAGCTTCTGCAGCGACTAAAAAGCGATCTATAAAAGCCAAATGTGTTTCTGGAGCAACAAGCGTTACCAAAAGATAAGCCCTATCAACATTTGCCGCTAAAATATGGGACTGTTTAGAAAGGTTAATTGATTTACGAACTATATAGTTGTGGCGTGGAAGTATTTCAGCAATTACGCCCGTACCATCTTCATTTTCCGTAATCATAACTTCATCACCAGCTGCTACTGGATTAGTCGTTTTAAAACCTTTCAGACGAATCTTTCCGCGTATTCCAGCATTAACGATATCACCGTTTTCTAATTCGATAATATACCATTTACCTGTTGATTTCAGTACTTTCCCTTTTTTCAAATTTTGTTCTGTTTCTTTGTATGCTTCAAAATTAAAGAAAAATTAATAAGTGTCGCTAATTATTAATCATGAATTAACCTTGTCTAGTCCTAAATGGAAAGATTTGAAAGTAGAAGTTTCTTAAATGAGTTAGACTCTAAATCGAAGCCAAAAATATGCCTTCCCTCTGTTTCACGTTCTAATTCCAACGCAAGATTTAAAATTAAAGGCTTTCTCAAATAAGTCGAATTTCAAATCGAAGCCAAAACTCTGCACTCGCTAAATTTCATCATTCAGATATTCTGTTTAAACCTAGATATTGCATCTTAACATATTATAAGTTACTTACTCAAGCGAATACTCTATTTTTGCATTCAGAAAAATAGTATAGATGAAAAGATTATTGACATTATTCCTCGTTATGTTCGCCTCTCTTTCTTACGCACAAGAAATGAAGTTTACTGGTGTTGTAAATGATACATTAAATGATAAACCTTTAGAAAACGCCGTTATAATGGCCGTAAGACTTTCTGATGGTAAATTATTAGGTTTTACCCGTTCAGAAGCGGATGGAACTTATGATCTAATGGGCGTACCTATTGACACAATGGAATTAATCGTTTCGCACCATGATTTTGACGAAAAACGTTTTTACATTATCGGTTCGGTTGAGAATAATGAAATTCATATTCCAAATATTATCCTTCCAGATGAAGCGATGCAGCTAGAAGAGGTGATCGTTTATGCGAATAAAGAACCAATTTATTTCAGAGGAGATACCTTAGTATATGTTGCAGATTCTTTTGCTACAAAAGAAAATGCAATGGTAGAGGATTTATTGAAAAATCTACCTGGACTGCAAGTTGATGATGATGGAAATATAAGTTCTCAAGGACGAAAAGTGACTAAAGTATTGGTGGATGGAGATGAGTTTTTTGGAGCAGATCCGACGATTGCAACAAGAAACTTAAACGCAGAAGGAGTTGATAAAATAGAAGTTTATGAAGCAGAGGATGAAACCTCTGGAGGGAACTCTGAAGAGAAAATTCAAGTGCTGGATGTGAAATTAAAAGACGACGCTAAAAATGGTTATTTCGGGAAAGTCGCAGGGAATGGAGGCCTCAATACCGAATATCTGAAAGATTTACCCAATGGAAGCGGATTTTACGAAGGTGAAATTTTGGCCAATTACTTTAATAAAGATTTAAAAGTCTCTGCATTTGCGTTGGGTTCAAACACGCCGAACACAGGTTTTAGTTACAGAGATGCATCTCGTTTCGGATTGACCAATGAAATGTCTGGAGGATGGCGTTCATCAATGAACACAAGTCAATTGAATGGTTTGCCGCAAAATTATAAAGGAGGTTTTTACTTTTCGAATAAGCTTACAGAGAAAATAAAGATAGGAGCTAATTATACCTACAACGATAGCCGTTTAACAACGGACCAAGTTGGGAATTCAGAATTCTTTTTTGCAGATACCACTTATTCAAAGAGAGATTCCTCTTTTAATGACCAAACGCAGCAATCACATACTATTAATCTGAATTTGGATTATGATATAAATGATAAAACAAAACTTAAATTGAAATCAAATTTAGTTCTTCGAAATGAAACTACATTAGAAGAAAGTTCAAGTCAGTTCTATAATTCTGGCCAGCAAAGGTTTAGTTCAACAAGTATCCGGAATGAGTCGGAGGCAACTGGAATGGAAGGAAATGTTGAGTTAGAGCTAAATAAAAAATTTAAAAAAAGATTTAGGGAGTTGGACGTAGTTTATCAGTTGGGATACACTGAGATTGATCGGGACAATACATTGAATTCTGATTTGTATTTTGGTCAGTTTATTGTTCCTGATTCTGTTTTTGATCAAAAAAGAAATATGGTTAACAATACCACAGGACATAGGATTGTGGTTGATTATATGGAGCCGATCACACGTAAATTTAGATTGAAATTCCAGTATAGACTTGATTACTTCTATGGAGAGCAAGCGACTTCAACCTTTGATCGAACGCCAACAGGTTATGATAATTACGCAGGCTTATATAGCAATGACTTTAGCAACAATCGATTGGAGAATAGAGGTGCATTAGGTATACTTTACACCACAAGAAAACAAACAATAGAGGTGGGGTCACGATTAAGAAACGTTTCAATTGATAACTTAAATAATGAGACCAATGAAAATATTAATCAAAACGTTGATAATATACTTCCTTATTTAGAGTATAGTTATAAATTTTCAAATGCCCATAGAGTTCGTTTTGTTTATACAACAAGCTCAAGTCAACCCAGTTTAAATCAGCTTGCGCCCGTTAGAGACAATACAAACCCTAATAGTTTAGTAATTGGTAATCCAAATTTAGAACCCAATTATACACACAATATGACAGTGAATTACAATAAATGGAATGCGTTAAAGCAGAGCTATATGTATGGGGGAGCCTATTTTAATTACACAGACAATGCCTTCTCAAATTCAATAGTCTATTTGCAGGATGGAAGATCTATTGCTACAGCTATAAATGTTGATGGAAATATTTATGGTGGTTTTTATGGTGGTGGAGGTATTCCTATATTTAAAAAGAAATTACAATTAAGACCGCAAGCTTCTGGAGGTTACACTAGTTTTAATTCAGAGATTAATAGTGAAATGAATACCACCGAAAACTACAATATAGATGGTGAATTGGGTATTGAAATGAGAACGGATTCAATTGAGCTTAGTTTAAGTGCAGGTTTTAGTTACAATGATCCACGAAGTACTTTGTCTTTTGGATTAAACGAACCTTATAATGTGCAACGTTATAAAGCTTCTGTATTTTATGAACTACCATTCCGTTTCTTTATTGAGAGTGATGCCACCTATGAAATCAATTCGAGAAGAGCAGAAGGATTCAACGCAACTCCTTTTATTTGGAATGCGAAGTTGAATAAACGTTTTCTAAAAACAGGTAATCTTGTGATTAATGCATCTGTTTATGATATCTTCAATCAAAATATAGGAATATCAAGAAACGTAGGGACCAATATTATAACAGACACAAGGAGTAGAATTATTGCACGTTATTTCATGATTGGAGCAACATTGCGATTTAATAACAATAAAACAAAAGCAGATGAAGGTGGAAATAAATGGTTCTAAATGGATGCTAATTATCGTTCTTATGTTGCTTACATCCTGGTCTTATAGTCAGGTAATTAATTCAGGTGAAATTGTTTTCGAAAAAAGAACAAACCTTGAGAAGCGTTATGAAGGATCTGAGCGACGAGGACGTTCCAATGAATGGATGAAAGAGCCGAAAATAGACGAATATGTGCTCTATTTTACTGATTCTTCATCTTTATTCAATCCTATTTTACCAGAAGTGGGTGACGAAGATCGAGAATGGTCAACAATGAAAAATACAACGTATCAAAATTTGACCTCAGGTCTTTTGGAGCGTCTTTTCTCCTATTATGGATCGGAAATCTATCTGTTGGATTCTCTTAGGAAAAGGGAGTGGATCATTACTGAAAACAGAAGGGAAATAGCTGGATTCGAAACCAAACAAGCGCTTTGGATAGCCAATGATTCTACTAAGATTTACGCTTGGTACTCAGAGCAAATTATACCTTCTGTAGGTCCTGAGTCATTTAATGGTTTACCTGGTGCAATCCTTGGACTAGCGTTAGAGGATGGAGGAGTTGTTTATTTTGCTAAAGAAGTAAAACCTTTGTCAAAGAGCAATATAGAAAAAGAAATGCCGAAAGGAAAACCAAAAGACTATTATTCAAGTATAGAATTGCGCAAGCTTGTAAAAGAACTCTTCTCTGCTGGAGGCTCAGGTGGAAGGATTCTTGATGATGTTTTCGTCTGGTAGCAGAGCGGTATTGAGTTAGGGCAGAGGGGTTCGAGGTACGTCTATTTGAGATACTTTCATTAATGAAGAAACGACTAAATCAATTGAATGAATGTTTTCTTTTTTTTGAATTTCTCAGAGAATCGTAATTTTCGATTTTTAGCTTCAATGAGTTCTGAAATAGCATTCGAATATATCTAAATCATTTCCAAAATCCCCTCTAATATTACAATAACATTACCCGTTTTAAATCTCTATTAAGTCTATTCAATACTTTGTTTTTAATCAAATTTGTGATGTACATTTGTCGTATATAATAAATATAAAAACAAAAAAACAAAAAAAACAATGAAAAAATTAACGATTATTGCTGCAATGTTGATAGGAAATATTGCAATGTCTTTCAGTGGAGTAGGAGATCCTGTTAAAACAATTACGGTAGACAGTTCGAAAAGTGAAATTAAATTCGAAATTGAAGCTTCCCAACCAAATTTACTTAGTGTTTTAGTTCAGGGAGTAGAAGAGAGTTTTACGAGTATAGCATTGATTGATCAACGTGGGAAATCATTTTACTACGCTTATGTGAATTCAAATAATGAAATATTTGAAATAAGCTTAACGGATTTAACTCCAGGTAAGTATTATGTGAAATTAAATACGGACAGTGAAATTAGAATGAAAACCTTAATTGTAGAAAGGTAACTTTCACTTAAAAACTATCTAACTGGTCAATCAAATAAACCACAACTACAAATATCTTTTATTAATCCAAAATATACAACGCTCTTTAGAGGCGTTTTTTTTTGCTTTCTAATAAACCTGAATAAACAATTTTCTTTCTTGAACGTTTATTATCTTTGTAGCTAAATTTTTAGAATTGAAGACAGTTTACATTACACGCAAAGAACATTTCAACGCCGCACATAAATTGTGGAATGAGAAATGGAGCGATGAGAAAAATGAAGTCGTATTTGGAAAATGCAGCAACAAGAATTGGCACGGACACAATTTCAATGTTTTCGTTACAGTTAAAGGATCACCTTTAGCTGATACAGGTTTTGTGATTAACTTAAAAGATTTAAGTCAAATCATGAAGGATTATATCGTTGAAGCCCTCGATCACAAAAATCTAAATCTAGATGTTCCTTTCATGAAAGGTGTTTTGGCATCAACGGAGAATTTAGTGATTAAAATTTGGGACCAAATCGAAGAGCCAATTAAAAAAGCTGGTGGAGTTCTATCAAAAATTAAGCTAGAAGAAACTGAAAATAATTTCGTAGAATATTATGGTGGTAAAGAACCATATTAAATACACAATACAATTTTTTAATGGAAAATAAATTCGAATACAATCAAGAAGTAACGGATAGGCTTACAGAGGTTTATAAAGAAGTTTTAGCTGACTTAGGTGAAGACCCTAACAGAGAAGGTTTACTTAAAACACCAGAGCGTGTCGCTAAATCAGTTCAGTTTTTAACGCAAGGTTACAAGCAGGATCCTGATGAAATACTGAGAAGTGCTTTATTTCATGAAGATTATTCTGAAATGGTAATTATCAAAGACATAGAAGTCTATTCTCAATGTGAACATCATATGTTGCCTTTCTTCGGAAAAGCGCATATTGCATATATTCCAAATGGGAAAATTGTTGGATTAAGTAAACTTCCTAGAATTGTGGATGCATATGCACGTAGACTGCAAGTTCAAGAAAGATTAACATTGGAAATTCGCGACTGTATACAAAGAACCCTAGAACCGAAAGGTGTAGCTGTAGTTTTGGAATGTAGTCACATGTGTATGCAAATGCGTGGCGTTGAAAAACAAAATTCATCTACTACAACTTCGGCCTTTAAAGGACTCTTCATGCAAAATGATAGCACAAGAAAAGAATTCATTAATTTGATTCAAGCGCGTTTGCATTAAAGTTCATTACTAACCTGTATTATTAACTTCGTTGAGCTCGCAAGCTCGGTTCATGAATTTAATTTTATGCAGCTTTTTATTCATAAGTGTCTATTTTCAATCGTATTTCCCGATTTCTCGGTACAGGCTATGAGCTCACTTTGTTCGGTTGGCATCGGACTTTGCAGACATAGTATTCTATTTCAATAAGATCGTAACGCAGAAGCTGTATGAAAGTAAATCAAAAAACACTCAATTTTAACCCAACTTGAAAATATGCATCAAACCGTCAAATCGTAATACATTGATAATCAATAGTGGGTTGAAAATAAAAAAAATATTTATATTTTTAATTAACTGATAATCAATTATATGGGTTTTTACATTTCATTTGTAGTGACCCAAAAACTT
>Ga0307952_1000724_pt1 | contig 18103 bp, 16 predicted proteins | sample OrgLakmetagen376_FD_201821 | JGI IMG/M metagenome (GOLD analysis project Ga0307952, IMG submission 201821) | Saline water microbial communities from Organic Lake, Antarctica - #376 | ecosystem: Environmental > Aquatic > Non-marine Saline and Alkaline > Saline | place: Antarctica: Organic Lake...
GGAGGATCTTTTTTGTATTAAAACCAAATCTGATTTATAACTTTAAAATGATTGTCTTCCATTAATATCAGGGTAGAACCAAAAGATACAACCGTAAAATCCTCCCTCTCTATCTCCCTCCCAAGGGAGAGGTGCTTCGAGTAAACGTTCTGTCAAAGGAATAAATTTATTACTCTAATTTTTAAGTAATAAAAAAGAATATCAAGAAAGATAAACTGAAAAACTTTAATTCAAATTTCATATCCCTCAAAACTCTTTTTTTTCTAAACTCAATACTGGCTACCCGGATTCATAACTTTAGTCTGATGACGAATAGATTCTTGATGAATGGCATCCAAAACGCTTCTTAAAAAGTCAATGCTCAATTCTAGTTCTTCCGCTTTTGCTAGGCGTTTATCAATCATTTTCTTCCAATGTTCCGATTGTAGGATAGTGATATTATTTTCACCTTTATAAATTCCAATATCACGAACGATTTGCATTCTTTCTTTCATCAAGTCAAACATTTCATTATCGATTTCAGCAATTTTTCCACGCTGAATTCCAATAAAGTCGACACCTTCTAGTTGAATATCTGCCTTTCTAAGCACCAATTGATTTAATAACTCTTTTAACTGAATTGGCGTAATTTGTTGTTGCGCATCCGACCAAGCTTTATCTGGATTATTGTGGGTTTCAATCATTAATCCAGCGAAGTTTAAATCCATTGCTTTTTGAGCAATAGGTAACAAGCCATCTCGGCGTCCTGAAATATGACTTGGATCACAAATTACAGGAATATCCGGCATTTCTTCTGTTAATCCAATAGGAATTTCCCAATTGGGCACATTTCTATAACGTGGATGTTTATAAACTGAGAAACCTCTGTGAATGGCAACTAAATCATGAATTCCCGCTTTTTGCAAACGTTCAAAAGCACCAATCCACAACATTAAATCTGGATTGATTGGATTCTTCACCATTACTGTAATTTCCGTTCCTTTTATCGCATCAGCAATTTCTTGAACGGCAAATGGATTTACGGTAGTCCTTGCCCCTATCCATAAAACGTCAACACCATATTTTAAAGCAGCTTCGACGTGTTTTGCATTGGCAACCTCAGTAGTCACAGGAACTCCTATTTCTTTTCCGGCATTCACTAGCCAAGGCAATCCAATCGCCCCTACTCCTTCGAAAGAATCTGGCCTTGTTCTTGGTTTCCAAATACCACCGCGAATTAACGCCGGTTTTGTTTCCGCCGTAATGGCTTTTGCAACGTTCATGACTTGTTCCTCACTTTCTACACTGCAAGGTCCTGCAATCAAGAATGGTCGCTTGTATTTTTTCAGGTTGTTTTGTAAATCCAATTTCATACTTTCTCTTTCCTCTTTCACCAAATACAACAATCAAGTCTTAAAATAGATTTGTTTTAAGAGAAATTGTAGTCAATAAAAAATATTTTTTGAAGTTTTATTTTTTATTTATTGCCATGTAGATTGCAAATCCTGCAATTCCCAAAAAGATAGCATGTTTATAATGAAATCCAGATGCTACTATATCATAAACGGTGATTGCTACTAGCGCAAAAGCTAATATAACTCGAAAATTTAACTTCATTTATTTACCAATTTATTTTTGAAAACTGAGCATCCGAAACAACTAAAGTATCAATAGCGCTTCCATTTCTATTGAATTTGACGGTAAAAAAGCCTGACAAATAGTTTTGTGTATTATCTATTTCAGACAGAACAACCGTTCCGTTCTGAAAATCAGGATAATTAACATTATTTATTGTTCCATTAGAAAAAGTAGGTGTTATTGGTCGACCACCTAATGAGTCTCCAGTTCCAAAATTCACATTAAAAGACAGACTATCATTCTGAAAAGATAAAATCCAATCTGGATTTTTCGTTAAACTAAAATCTGAGAAAGACGTCAGTTGACCATTGATTTTAGCAGATAGATAAGTATCAACTACTGTAGGTTGAAAATCACAAGGAGGACAAACTCCACCACAGTCTAGATTTTGCTCTTCATCAGGTGAAAAAACACCATCAGAACAGGATTGTTCTTCTTTATTACATGAAAAAATCAAAAATGTTAGCGCTAAAAATGTCATTAAATGGATCTTCATAAATTCAGAGATTACTTTATTATATTTGTACAAAATTCAAAAATACTGAAAATACCAACAACATACAAAACATTAAAAGACACTTCGGAAGGTCAATACAAGGAAAAAGGATCCAAATTTATTGGAATTGCAATCAACTGTGAAGATGAAGAAGAGGCAAAACAGCTTTTGGCTAAATGGAAAAACGATCACCATCAAGCCAGGCATTTGTGTTATGCTTATCGTTTTGGAATAAATCAGGATGTTTACCGCGTAAATGACGATGGGGAACCAAGTAATTCTGCTGGCGCACCAATATTAGGACAAATTCAATCTTATGATTTAACCAATGTTTTAATTGGAGTTGTACGTTACTATGGCGGAACGAAATTGGGTGTTGGAGGATTAATCAATGCTTACAGAACAGCAGCAAAAGAAGCGCTTGAAAACGGTGAAATCATTAAAGAAATTGTAAAAGATCGCTTTGAATTATTCTTTAAATATCAGGACATGGCATTGATCATGGATGTTGTAAAGGAGAGCGATGCAATCATTAACAAACAAATTTTTGAAAACGATTGTTATTTAAAAATAGCGATTAAAATAGAATCTACAGAATTATTATTAGCAAAATTAGAATCATTTGATTCACTAAAAATTGAAAAAATTGGGACATTTTAAACCAGAATTATTAGAACAATTGATTGAAGTACGCGGAGCTTCAGGAGACGAACAGAAAATAAAAGAATTCATTCTTGACTATATTGAGAAGAACAAGAAATCTTGGAAAAACGAAGTTACAATTCACCATGGCGAGGGATTCCAAGATGCAATAGTCTTAATTTTCGGAAAACCTAAAACGGCTGTTTTCGCACATATCGATTCAATAGGTTTTACCACTGCTTATGATTTTAATTTAATTCGAATAGGTGGTCCAAGAACCATAGACGGTATGAAACTCGTTGGAAGCGATAGTCAGGGCGAAATTGAAACAGAACTAATGATTATCGAGGACGATGAAGGTCATAAAAGCTTAAAATATGTTTTTCCTAGAGAAATAGACAGGGGAACAAACTTGACATTTAAGCCCGACTTTGTTTTAACCGACCAATATGTTCAAACACCCTATTTGGATAATCGTTTAGGCGTTCTGAATGCATTAACAATTGCTGAGAATTTAGAAAATGGTGCAATTGTTTTTTCAACTTATGAAGAACACGGGGGAGGTTCAGTCGGATTTTTAGGCCGTTTTTTATATGAAAAATACAATCTTCATCAAGCGTTGATTTCCGACATTACTTGGGTAACTGAAGGCGTTCAGCAAGGCGGAGGAGTTGCAATTTCCATGCGTGACAAGGCAGTTCCAAGAAAAAGCTTTTTGAATAGAATTATTTCAATTGCGAAGGAAAATAATATTCAATTTCAATTAGAAGTTGAGTCTGCTGGAGGAAGTGATGGATCGATGTTGCAAGACACGGATTTACCTTTTGATTGGTGTTTTATTGGTGCTCCGGAAGACAATGTTCATTCCCCTACAGAGAAGGTTTTTTTGAGTGATATTGAGGAGATGGTGGAGTTGTATAAGGTGTTGATGCGAGAGATGAATTAGTGTATGACGCAGAGATACGCGAAGTTTCGCAGAGTAGAAAGGGAGAAGGAAGGGTAATTGAGGTTTTGTGCGCCTTCGGCACTTGAAGGTTGACACAGAGATCACGGAGGTTTCACAGAGAAAGAAAGAAAGAAAGAAAGAAAGAAAGGGGTTAGTTCGTGAGGAGAATTAGTATAAAGAAGAATTGTGACTATAAGTTCCAGAGGAACGACTTATTAATAGGATTAGGCTTTTTATGAAATCATCAACGAATATTAATAATAAATGTGATAATTTCAGACAATAACCTCAAATTCTGTATATTTGATACAATTAGAAAAATAAACTTATTTTAGACTATGAAAAATAAAAATATTGTATTCCTAGCTATAGGAGTTTTGTTTTCAATTACTTCTTGCGCTCCTATTTATAAATGTGGAGAACCTAAACCAGAAGGAGGAATTCAAGGAAGTAACCGCTTAGTGGATGTGGTGAATGAACGTGATGCTTTGTGTGAAACAGTTAGTATCAAAAGTGAAGAGAACGAATTTTTGATTAAAAACAATCAGAAACTTGGCTTTATAAATGACAGTTTATCTTCAACGAATAAATCCTTGAAAGAAGAAAACGCAATTGTCAGCAAAAAATACAAGAATTTACAGGAAGAACATGTTGATTTAGGTGAGCGTTTGTCTTCCGTTATTACTGACAAATTAAATCAAGGTCATTTATTTGATGAACGTTTGAAAGAAAAAGAACGTCATTTAGCAGGTAAAGCGAATGATTTGGCTGAGAGAGAAAGAGAGATTAAAAAGTTAGAAGATGAAATCGCTCGTCAAGATTCAATCGCCAACAGATTAAATTCTTTATTGCGTGAAGCATTGTTAGGATTTGATGGAGACGAATTGACGACTGAGATTAAAAACGGTAAGATTTACGTTTCGATGTCTGATAAATTGATGTTCGCATCAGGAAAAGCTAACGTACAATCAAAAGGTCAAGAGGCTTTAAAAGCATTGGCTGGCGTTTTAACTAAAAACAAAGAATTTCAAATTTTGGTTGAAGGTCATACGGATAATGTTCCAATTAAAACTGCTCAATACAGTGATAACTGGGATTTAAGTGTTGCCCGTGCCACATCAATGGTAAGAATTTTACAAAATGAGCACAAGCTTCACCCGGACAGACTGACTGCGTCAGGTCGTGGAGAATATGATCCAAAAGCAACCAATGACACTGCCGCTGGAAGAGCAAACAACAGAAGAACTGAGATTATTTTATCTCCAGATTTAACTGAGGTAATGGAGTTTTTAGGGAAATAAAAGTATGCTTTTAACCACGAGCTGGAACCTGGCGGCAGCATACTTTTAAATATAAAATTAGAATTGTATAGAATTAAGGAGCAACAGAAATGTTGCTCTTTTTTTTGTTTGAAAAATATAGAGTTAAAAAACAACCTCATTCATTAAAAAGCAATTCATCCTCACACTCTCCCACTCCCTATTTATTCAGATGAACTCATCTGAGTAAATCCTGGTATTTCTTCGAAATATTGAATATGTCCAGTAGATTGATCCACAAAAGCAACAATAGTTTGCAATCCGTTACTTAGAATCAACCAATTGACACGCAATTTGAAATTGTATTGCGCTATTTGATGAAGAACTGCTTCTGTTAGTTTTATTTGTGGTGCTTTACATTCTATAATTGCAATTGCTTTCCCTTCTCTGTTAAAAATTACACCATCACATCTGCGCAACATTTTATTGACTTCGATTGAATATTCTGATGCAATTAATTGCGATGGAACTTCTTTGTTGTTAATCAAAAAATGTAAAACATGTTGTCTAACCCATTCTTCAGGTGTGAGTAAAAGTTTCCTTTTTCTGAAAATATCCCAAACGTAAATCTCCTCTCCTTTTTTAGAAAGTTTTAATGGGATTTTGGGAAAATCTAAAGGCGTTAACATCGGGCAAAAATAGTATTAAAAATGGGATTTTGGGTTTGATGATGGTTTTGTTGTATGCATGCCCGTAGGCTTTCCATAGTAGGGCATGCATACAAGGCAAGCATACAATGAAACAGACAATTCGTCATAACAAAACGTCCCCAAGCGCCACATTGTCATTGAGATATAGCGATTTATTCATTGGATAGCTATTTGATAATACAACATCAAAAAACAGATAAAAAATGGATACTAATAAATGGACAACTAAAACGCAAATGGCCGTGCAAAAAGGACAAGAAATTGCTCTTGAAGGTGGTCAGCAAGCGATTGAAACGGGACATGTCTTGCGCGGCATGATTCAGGTCGATGACAGTGTTCTTCCCTTTATATTTAAAGAATTAAATAGTGATTTATCAATTTTCAGAAGTGCTTTGGATAGCATTATAAAATCTTATCCAAAAGTAGAAGGCGGAGGTCAGCCCTATTTAAGTAACAATTTACAGCGTGTTTTTAGTTACGGAATGAACGAAATGCGCAACTTTAAAGACGAATTTCTTTCGCTTGAAATTTTGCTTTATGCATTAATGGATGGAAACGACCAGGTGTCAAGCTTGATGAAAGACAACAAGTTTAAAAAATCAACTTTAAAAGACGCTATTATGAAATTAAGAGATGGAGAAACGGTAGATTCTCAAGGAAAGGACGGAACATATAAGTCTTTGGATAAATTCGCCAACAACCTCAACGAAATGGCAAAAAACGGGAAGTTAGATCCTATTATTGGTCGTGATGAAGAAATTCGTCGTGTACTTCAAATACTAACACGCCGAACTAAGAACAATCCAATTATGATTGGTGAACCTGGTGTTGGTAAAACAGCAATTGCGGAAGGAATCGCACAAAGAATCGTTTCTGAAGATATACCTGAGAATCTAAAATCTAAAATTGTTTATGCCTTAGATATGGGAGCTTTAATTGCTGGAGCAAAATACAAAGGAGAATTTGAAGAGCGTTTAAAGGCTGTTGTGAATGAAGTGATTAAATCGGATGGAGAAATCATTCTTTTTATTGACGAAATCCACACGCTTGTAGGTGCTGGAGCAGGAGAAGGCGCAATGGATGCAGCGAATATTTTAAAACCTGCTTTGGCGCGTGGAGAATTGAGAGCTGTTGGAGCAACAACCTTGGATGAATACCAAAAGCATTTCGAAAAAGATAAAGCTTTGGTGCGTCGTTTCCAGACCGTATTAATTGACGAACCGACTTCAGACGATGCAATTTCTATTTTACGTGGAATTAAAGAAAAATATGAAAATCACCACAAGGTTTTAATCAAAGATGAAGCGATTATTGCTGCAGTGGAACTTTCACAACGCTATATTACCGACAGACAATTGCCTGATAAAGCGATTGACTTAATTGATGAAGCGGCTTCAAAATTGAGAATGGAAATTAACTCAAAACCAGAGGAACTGGATGAGATTGAAAGAAAAATCATGCAATTGGAAATTGAGCGTGAAGCGATTAAACGGGAGAATGATAAACAAAAATTATCCAGTTTAAAAGCGGAATTAGCGAACCTTTCTGAACAGCGCGATGAATTCATGGCAAAGTGGAAAGCGGAGAAAGATGTAATTGATGTTATTCAAAATACGAAAGAAGATATAGAACAAGCTAAATTGAAGGCAGATCAAGCTGAACGCGCTGGAGATTATGGAAAAGTAGCTGAATTACGTTACGGAAAAATCAAAGAATTGGAAGCTGAAGTAGAAAAAGGGAAAACAAAACTAACAGAACTTCAAGCCAACAGCAAAATGATTAAGGAAGAAGTCGATGCCGAAGAAATTGCAGATGTAGTTTCTAAATGGACGGGAATTCCAGTTAATAAAATGTTAGAAAGTGAACGTGCGAAACTCTTGCGTTTAGAAGATGAATTGCGATTAAGAGTTGTCGGTCAAGAAGAGGCAATTGAAGCCGTTTCAGATGCAGTGCGAAGAAATAAAGCAGGATTACAAAACCCTGATCGACCAATTGGATCTTTCCTTTTCATGGGAACAACAGGAGTTGGGAAAACTGAATTAGCTAAAACTCTGGCTGCGTATTTATTCAACGATGAAAACGCCATGACGCGTATCGATATGAGTGAATACCAAGAGAAACACAGCGTAAGTAGATTGGTTGGAGCACCTCCTGGATATGTAGGTTACGAAGAAGGCGGACAATTAACGGAAGCGGTAAGAAGACGTCCCTACTCTATTATTTTGTTAGACGAAATTGAAAAAGCGCATCCAGATGTGTTCAACGTATTATTGCAGGTTTTAGATGATGGAAGATTAACTGACAATAAAGGTCGATTAGTAAATTTCAAAAACACGTTGATCATCATGACAACGAATATGGGAGCTAGTATTATTCAAGAGAATTTTGATGGAGCAACCAAAGTAGAAATTCCTGCAATTACGGAGCGTACGAAAACACAAATGAGTGAATTCTTAAAACAGCATATTCGTCCAGAATTCCTCAACCGTATTGATGAGCAAATATTGTTTACGCCATTGACAAAAGAAAATACCCGACAAATTGTAGAGATTCAGTTGAACAACTTGAAGAAACAATTAGAGAAAAACGATATCAAATTATTCGTTAAAGAAGACGCTATAAATTGGATTGCTGAAACAGGTTATGATCCGCACTTTGGAGCTAGACCAGTGAAAAGGGTAATCCAAAAAAGCATTCTGAATGAGTTATCTAAAGATTTACTCGCTCAAAAAATTGATAAAACACAAAATGTTGTAGTTGATTTATTTGATGGAAAGATTGTTTTTAGAAAACCGATAAGTGAAGAAGAAGAAATTGTTTAGCAATTTCTAGGGAGAGTTTTGAGTGTGAGGGAGAGGATGCTTCGGTACTGAAATTTGGTTTCATAGAGAACTTAAAGCTCATTTAAAGAATTTAGAAAATCCCTTGTGCTGAAAAGTGCAAGGGATTTTTCTTTATAAAATATTAGGATCCATTTAAACATAGGATTGCATCCTATGGTAACATAAATCATCCCTCTGGAGGTTTTAATAAATGAGAAGCACGTTCATTCTTAAAGGAAAACCTTACTTAATATCGCCTCTCTACTCTATACGCTTGCTCAATACTGAAATCTAAATCTCCGATTTATATTTCCCGCATTGCTTCTACGATTCTACTTGCAGCAGGGCAAATTTCAGTATTCGCTAAAGTCAAAGGGATTATTTGAAACATTTTTTTTCTATCAGTATGCGGATATTCTCTACACGCTAAAGGTCTATCTTCGTATACGCTGCAAGAATTATCATCAAAAAGAAAAGGACATGGTTCCGCCAATTTTAGCACATAATCTTCGTCTTCATCTACTCTTAGATATTGATCAATAAATTGAATTGGTTTTACTCTGAAACGCTTAGACAAACGTTTGATATCAACGTCTCTAAAAATCGGACTTGTCGTTTTGCAACAATTGGCACACTTCAAACAATCAATATCTTGAAATGCTTTTTCGTGTTCATCGTGAAATATTTCATCGAGCTTCCTTTCTGGCGTTCGTCTCATTTGTTTCCCCAACCTCTTATTGTCTGCTTTATTCTCTTTTGCGATGTCTAAATCCTCTTGATATTCCATTGGTGCAAAGTTAGGGGAAAAAAAGTTATATTTATAAAAACATAGGATTTTATCCTGTGGTGTTTTACATCATCTATTTGGGATTTATATTAAGGGAGAATTACAGTTTAAGATTATAATAAATAATGTTTATCCGCCTCTTTCCCCTAAATAGATTAATGGACTATTCTCACATGTAACTCTATACCTTAAATTAATTGTTCTTTAGAAATTCATTAAAAAAAAAGCACTGGTTTATAACATTAATATGAAATCAAAAATGTTTAATAATTAGTAAAATTTAGTTTGATTCGGACGCGCTTTATGTTTTTTTGAAGATGAAGCGTACTGAAAGTCGCTAATAATGGCGGAAGCTCCAGAGCTTGCGGCGGAGATCACCGACATTATCGAGTTTTAGGAGTGGAGACAAAAAAAAATATCAGGCGCTAGATCTTTTTGTTTCTTTTTGGAGTAACCGACCGAAGGGAGCTCACGAACACTTTTAAAATAAACAAAAGTGAGTAATGCGAAAAAGAAAAGAAGTTAATTTATGCAGTAAAGCTTGTTTGAAAGGCTATCTTGGGGAAACAAACGGATAAGCATTTAATAAATTCATTAATTCAATTCCATAATTCTCTGGCTACAAAATTGCATCTCACTCAAAAAAACATTTATGAAAAATATAATTCTCACAATCTCTATTGGAATTTTCCTCCTCTCCTCTTTCACGCTTTCTGCACAAACCAAAATCTACATAGGGAATTCAACGCGTCATTTTGATATGCTTTACACTGTTGCTGGTGATAAAATTTACCGCAGTAGTTCAACTAGTTTTACTGATATTCAGTTTACAGTCACTGGAGATAAGGTTTACCAAGGCAACTCAACAAGTTTTACGGATTGTTTGTATACCCTAAAAGACGATAAGGTTTATCGTGGAAGCTCAACCAGCTTTACAGATTGCTTGTATACAATAGGTAACGGTAAAATTTACAAAGGAAGTACTACTAGTTTTACAGATTGTCTATTTACCATTCATGGAAAAAAAGTTTATCAAGGCGATTCAACAAGCTTTACTGACTGTATAATATCATTTGAAGGAACTATAAATACTGCAATAATCGCTGTTCTTATTGGACCTTATTGAATTGGTGTTTTTAATAGCATAGAAATATTATTTAATCACATTAAAGAAGCTAGTGCTGTAATTCATAAATTCCATCGCTTATTTCACTCCTCTTTTTCCTTTATACTTCGTTAAAATTTTAAACCGTAACTATGGCTATGCTTGAAAATTTTGCCTTGTCTAAAGAAAAAATTTAAGCGAAATTTAAGCACCGTTATTTATGAGTTACAGCACTAGCTCATAAAAACCATTACAAAGACAATTAAAGAATTGAATAAAAAAATGAACCGCAGCGAAGCAAGCTCATGAAAGCAATAAAATGTGCATAAGGTTTGGATGAAAATCTATATTCATTAAGTGAAGTTTATTTTAATCCGACAATAGTGAAAGGAAATCTATCTAAAAAAGCCCTAATACTGATTAATTATCCTTTTTAAGGTAGTATTTTTGTAATAGAGTAATCCCTTATTAAAAATTGTTAGTGATTTGAGACACACCCTATAACCTACAATTAATTATATTTGAATGAAATTACGAAAACGTAAAAAGCAAAAATGAAATTAAGTAAAACAACCACACTTTTGATATCCGGATTATTTCTAACATTTATCAGCCTTAGTGATTTAGATAATTTCAGCATTCTATTGCATGGCTTTTTTCTTATCATTGGGTTAACTGCTATAGTAATGTCTGCTATTGTGCATATAAAGTCTAGAAAAGAAAACGATTAATCAATTGTGAATTCAAAATGAAAATTCCTGAAATACAATTGCTCGACAACCTGCTTTTCAAACCACAAGGAATGAATCTCAGTAATATTGAACTGGATGCTGAAAGCAAAGATTATCTGGCTCAGACATTTCAATTAGATAATCAAAATATAATATTCAGAAAAGCTAAAATCACACCTACTAAAACGGGTCAATTCGTTACAGTTTGGAAGCGCAATGGAAAAGGAATTACTGCACCTTTTAGTGTTTCTGATGAACTTGATTTTATAATCGTCTTTAGGGCACCTCTAAAAACCCTACTTTGGTTGCTAACTTGTTCTTCCTTCCAACTACTTCGTTGCCGAAATACTCATTTAGCCCAGCTAAATTCCGTTTTCAGCGCCTTATATCTGAAAAAAATAACTGCCTTATCATTCCAAACAGAGTTATTAGAGATGCCCTTTACTGAAAAAGAGGAATTTTCTGGTGCATTTATTTTCCCAAAAGCAGTTTTGCACAAAAAAAAGATTATCTCTGATGAGAACAAAGATGGAAAACGTGGTATCAGGGTTTATCCGCCATGGGATTTAGTAACGAGTAAACAAGCACTGAAAACACAAGAATGGCAAGCAAAATATTTTATTGATTTGACGCATGAAAAAAAAATTGAAATCGATAAAATAAAATATATTCTCAAATGAATTTTATTTCCTAAATTGTGAATCAGAAAATGAGATTTATACATAGAAAACAATAGTGAAAAGATGAAGAATTATTTAACAGCAGCTTTATTCATAGGCTTATTTAGCTCATTTATTTTAGCACAAGATTTTAACCAAAAGAAATTAGATCAGTATTTCAATACTATTGAAGAGAAAGATAGGTTTATGGGAAGTGTTGCTGTTTCACAAAATGGTGAAATAATTTATACTAAGTCTATCGGTTATGCAGATATTGAAAATGGCATAAAAGCAGATAAAAATACGAAATACAGAATTGGATCAATCTCTAAAACTTTTACTTCTGTTTTGGTATTAAAAGCAATCGAAGAAGGTAAGTTGGAATTAGATCAAACGATTGGAAAGTTTTTTCCATCTATTGAAAACGCAAAAAAAATAACAATTAGACAATTGCTCAATCACAGAAGTGGAATTTTCAATTTCACCAATGACGAAAGTTATTTGACCTACCATACAGAGCCAAAAACAGAAAAAGAAATGATTGAAATTATTGCAAAAGCAGGCAGTGTTTTCGAACCAGATAGTAAAGCAGAATACAGTAATTCAAACTTTGTATTGCTCACATTTATTTTAGAACGAACATTCAAAAGCTCTTATTCAGAGTTATTATCTAAATATATTGCCCAACCCATTGGATTAAAAAATACTTCTGTAGGCGCTGAAATCAACGTTAAAAATAACGAAGCTAAATCTTATGGATATTTTAGTTCGTGGAAAGAAGAACCAGAAACAAATATGTCTATTCCATTAGGAGCAGGATGTGTGATTTCGACTCCCAGTGATTTAGTAAAATTCAGCGAGGCACTTTTTGCAGGTAAATTGGTGAATAAGGAAAGCCTCGAGTTAATGAAAACAATGAAGGACAATTACGGAATTGGACTTTTCTCCTATCCTTTTGGTGATAAAATTGGATTCGGACATACTGGAGGAATTGACAGTTTTAGATCAAATTTCTCTTACTTTTCAGATGGTGAAATATCTTATGCCATGACAACAAACGGCACAAATATGGAAATCAACAATGTTTCAATTGCTGTTTTGAGTGCAGTTTTCAATGAACCTTATGCTATTCCTAATTTTGAAGTTTATGAAGTTACATCAGAAGAGTTAGACCAATACTTAGGCGTGTATTCTTCCGCTGAAATGCCTTTGGAAATAACAGTAACAAAAAAAGGAAATTCTCTTATCGCTCAAGGAACAAATCAACCAGCATTGCCACTTGAAGCAACTGATCAACACCTATTCAAATTTGATCAGGCAGGCGCGGTATTTGAGTTTAATCCCTCAAAAGATGAAATGACCTTAAAACAAGGCGGTGGTGAATTTTTGTTCGTAAAACAGGATGATAATTGATAATGGTTAATTTTTTAAGTTCGATTTATAGGTTTCATAGCTTACCTGATGAACAGATATTTTCTTAGCTTGTTCTGAAGGAGAAAAATAAAATAAACTGAAAAGAATCAATTTTAATTTTGTTGTGTTTCCGACCAGGCACTATTTAGAAAGTGTAACAGTTTCACGTTATATTCAAGAAATATCGGACACCAAGCACTAGAACGTGGATATATACACACGAGATTACTGAAAATTCTCAAAATAATAAATGAATATAAAGAAATGAAAACCAAAATTCTAATTATAGCCTTAGTTGTGGCAATTCAAACTACTGGTTAGTCTCAATGGACACAAGTACCATCTGGAACTTCGTCCGACTTAAAAGACGTTCAATTTCCAACAAATACTGTTGGTTATGCAGTTGGGGACTTTGGTGTAGTTTTAAAATCGGTGGACTCTGGAAATACTTGGCAGACAGTTTTTACAGACTCTCTTTTATCTTTCACCTCTGTGTTTTTTACAAGCATTGATACTGGTTACGCAACTTCTGGAAGCTTGTACAAAACGACAAATGCAGGAGTTAGTTGGTCTAAAATTATTGCCGACACATTAAGTCAAATCTGAGAAGTTTACTTTGTGAACAGCAATCTCGGTTTTGCCAGTGGATCATTATTATACAAAACAACGGATGCTGGTAATTCTTGGGTTACGGTACACTTAAAAAATACATTTTCATCAATACATTTTCCAAATGATTCTGTTGGATACTTTATTGGAGGATCTGGAATAGGTGACCTGTTATATAAGACAATTGACCGAGGACAAAACTATGTAGCTGTAACAAATGGTTTTCAAAGTATAAAAGAGGCTACTTATTTTTTAAATTCTGACATTGGATATTTATGCGGTTGGTATGGTGGTTTACTTGCTAAAACCTTTGACGGTGGCACCACTTGGCAACAAGTTGAAGCTACTGAATCAACACAATGTTGGGATGTTCATTTTATTGACGAGAATATTGGATACTACATTAACAATAGTGGCGGAAATTATGCAATTTCAAATACTATAGATGGTGGTGCAACATGGACAACTCAGCTTATTGCAAGTGGAATACATTTAAATGGTTTTTATTTTATTTCTCCGAATAACGCTGTGGCAGTTGGGAACTCAGGCAAAATCTATAAAATGGCCAACGGAGGAAGTGTTGGAATTTTGAAAGAACAGATTATTGGGAGAATAACTGCTTATCCAAATCCTTTTTCAAGTACAGCGACAATAGAGCTAAATAAAAATTTAAAAAATGCAACTTTGAAAATTTATAATTACTTAGGACAACAAGTGAAACAATTTAATAACTTAAATGGGCAGACAATTATATTAAATAGAGACCATCTTCAAAGTGGAATGTATTTAGTACATATAGTTCAAGATAACCAAATAGTTGAAACAGGTAAAATCATAATTAAAGACTAACACGAAATAAAGAACATTGGGCATACAAAAGTTACGTATCATTACTCCTCAGACATATTTTGGTAAAAAGCACCACTTTCGCCAAGCCACAAACCGGTAGGCAAAACACCCCTTGTCTTCCGAAAGAATCTGACTTCACGAGCTAATATTAATGAAGTTGATTTTCTAGAAAAAACAGTAAACTTCAAATATTTATGAAGACTTTACTCAGAATAAAAAGTTCAATTCTGCGATTTGTATCCGAGCTTCCGCGAAATGATTAAATACTTGCGCGTTTTTCAAAATATATTTGTTCTATATATTTTGAAAAACGAATTTAAGTATGTCAAAAACATATTGGAATGTCATCAATTTGATTATTCATAATGATTTAATAGTGTTGATTCGTCTTGGGGGCTTCAAAGAAGAAATTGATAATGTAAAATCTTAACAATTCAGGAAATAAAAAAAGGAAGCACAACACTCCATTTAATAGACAAGGACTTTTCTTCTTAAATAGAATTCTGAGATTATTGCAAGCACCGTCAAATTCACAATTTAGCTTTTAGATTCAATTAAAATGTTTATATTGTGATTATAAGATACTTAAGGCCGAACTTCTAAAACACGCCCTTATTTATCATATATTTCAAGTTGTAGGATAGGTTAAAAAAATAAAGTATTCAATTATGGAAATTCAAAACCTTAGTCAAAAATTAATCAGCGCTCATCTAATTTCAGGTGAGATGAATCCCGGAAACGAAATCGCATTAAAAATCGATCAAGTATTGTTACAAGATGCCACTGGCACCTTGGTAATGCTTGAATTGGAAGCGTTTAATTTAAAAAAGATTAAAGCAGAGATAGCAGTTCAATATGTAGACCACAATCTACTTCAAACGGACTATAAGAACATGGATGATCATGTCTTTCTTCAGTCAGCCGCTGCTCGCTTCGGATTTTGGTTCAGTAAGTCTGGAAACGGAATTAGTCATGTTGTACATATGGAACGTTTTGGCAAACCGGGAAAAACGCTATTGGGTTCTGATAGCCATACTCCTGCAGGTGGCGGAATTGGAATGCTCGCGATGGGTACCGGTGGGCTGGATGTAGCACTGGCTTCGGCAGGTGAACCATATTATATTAAAATGCCGAAAATTATGGGCATCAAACTCATTGGAAAGCTGCCTAACTGGATAAGTGCTAAAGATATTGTTTTAGAAATGCTTCGAAGGTATGATGTGACTGGAGGAAGAGGATATATCTTAGAATATTATGGTGAGGGCTTGAAATGCCTGAGTGCCTGGGATCGTCATGTTATAACAAATATGGGTACAGAATTAGGAGCTACTTCTTCTGTATTTCCTTCAGATGAAATAACACGTGAATTCTTACGAAAAGAAGGAAGAGAAGATGATTGGGTTAAACTTGAAGCTGATAAAGGAGCTTCCTACGATCATTACGAAGAAATAAATTTATCTGAGTTAGAACCTTTAATTGCACTTCCTAGTAGTCCCGGAAAAGTATTTCCAGTAAGAGAAGTAAGCGGATTAAAAGTAGGACAAGTCGTTATTGGCTCTTCTGCCAATCCCGGATTACGTGATTTTTGGATTGTATCTCAAATTATAAAAGGAAATGTGTTGTCTCCCCATATTTCATTCGATGTTAACCCATCTTCTCGTCAGGTCTTGGAAAATTTAATGGAAATGAAAGCCCTTGGGCCTTTGGTTGCAGCGGGTGCAAGACTTCATCAATCCGGATGTATGGGATGTATTGGTATGGGACAAGCACCTGCCACCAATACGATTAGTCTCCGAACAATGCCTCGTAATTTCCCCGGACGTTCTGGAACACTCGAAGATCAGGTCTATCTATGTAGTCCAGAAACTGCCGCTGCTGCTGCATTAATGGGAGAGATTACTGATCCAAGAGAACTAGAAACGCTAAAGAACATATCATATCCTAAATGGAAAGAACCCACCCATATTAAGGTAAATAATGATATGTTAATTGCTCCTAATGGGAAATCTACTGAATTATTGAAGGGGCCGAACATTAAAACACTACCCGATTTTGAAGAGCTTCCTGATGAAATGGAAATTCCTATTTTATTGAAAATGGATGACAATATTTCAACTGATGGAATACTGAAAGCAGGCGCCGATGTGCTGCCTTTACGTTCAAATATTCCGGAGATAAGTAAGTTTTCTTATTATGCCATTGATCAAAGCTTTTATAATCGCGCCATTGAAAATCAAAAGAAACATAAAGGCTTTTGTGTTATAGCGGGTGAAAATTATGCCCAAGGATCTAGCAGAGAACATGCTGCTTTGGCTCCCAAATATTTGGGGCAAAAGTTTACTATCGCTAAATCCTACGCCCGTATTGGTTGGCAAAATCTAATCAATTTTGGTATTGTTCCTTTTGAGTTTAAAAACACAGATGATTTGGACAAACTGGAACAAGGAGATATTTTACGGATAGAAAACATTAGGGAAACTATCAAAAATAATGATTCAATAACTGCTACTGTAGTTGGAAAAGGAATAGAAATCCAACTCGGATTTAACATCAGTAACAGACAAGTTGAAATAATTTTAAAAGGAGGTATTATTAATTATATAAGGCAACGATAATTTTAAATTTTGTCGTTTTTTAGGCTCTGTTTTAAGAAGAAAGCAGTGTCAAACTCTTCCGAAAGTCAAGATGAGGGCTCCGTAAAACAAACTGACGGAGTGCCCCTCTTACGGCGCCATAATGGTGGGGCTTCCCGATAAAAAATCGAGATAAACTGTTAATTTGTAAGGTAAATCTCCTTATGACTACTCCTTCTTGGTTCAATTTGATTCTTCTGCAGGTCCTTTCAGACTTTTGTAGTCTGCTCAAAACGTGTTTATTTTCAATGGTGTTTCCCGATTTCTCGGGACAGGCTATGAGCTCACTTTGTTCGGTTGATAAAGGACTTTGCAGATATAGTATTTCAATAAGCTCGCAATGCAGAAGATGTATGAAAGTAAATCAAAAAATACTTTATTCAAAAAAAGTATACTTCTTTTGAATAAAGTGTTTTGATGAATAATACAATCTAAATCTTTGCAAAGCAATAAACGATAAGATTCTTTTCGTTTTAAAACAAGAATTACAGAAGTATGGAACTCAATTAATAATATCCGATTGTGATATATAAATGAAGAACCTATTAAACGAATATATTAATTAAGAAGGTATGAAAAAACCGCTCTACATTAATAAGAAATTCATAAAAGAATCAACACAAACACTCCTAAGAACAATCACTTTAATCTAATTGATTATCAATATTTTGATGGCTTTGACTTATATGCGATTGAAGAATTTATTCATGAGACTGTACTTTCTTTAATCAGGGAAATAGGTGTAATAAGTAGACGAAAATTTCAAAATACACCAAACAACAAAATATCTGGTGGTGGAATATTGAGTAGCAGAACTTCTAAAGT
>Ga0307952_1000745_pt1 | contig 17698 bp, 15 predicted proteins | sample OrgLakmetagen376_FD_201821 | JGI IMG/M metagenome (GOLD analysis project Ga0307952, IMG submission 201821) | Saline water microbial communities from Organic Lake, Antarctica - #376 | ecosystem: Environmental > Aquatic > Non-marine Saline and Alkaline > Saline | place: Antarctica: Organic Lake...
TTAAAGTAAAAGAGTGTGCTTTTGTATTGTCTCTTAGTCAAATATAAACATTTTTATTTCACACAACTGAAAAATTATGGCCATATGATTTTGTGGAGTATTCTTTTATCTCTGGTTATTTTACTCTAGAGACTTAATTTCTTGGTAGAACTATTAAGTTTTGAAAAGAGCGAAATTGATTACCCAAAGCATTCCAAATAGAGCGGAAATTATTCGCCTTTCAGAAAATAAAAAATTGTATATTTTCTAACTTGTAAACGACAGATGTTCTAAGTTTTTCAGCTGTCAAATAATTAGATATTTTTACGAAAAATTAAAAAAAGATATTACGTACCAATTAAAAAAATGGCGATATTAGTAAATTGACACACGTTAAAAACATTAAAACAACAATAAAACAAGTCTATTTTCTTAAATTAATATTTTAAAAGACAAATAGAATAGTAACCTAATTGAATGTTCATGGGTCCATTTGGTTCCGTTGAGATCGTACTTTAAATCAAAAGCTATGGTAATTTATTAAAATTTATGGTGTTATGATTTTCTGCAAATAATCACCCAACAAGTCTTCCAAGTTTTCTTTGTCATGCAATTGATCGTAGCGGACATCCATAGCATAAAGATGTGCTTTTTGTTGATCTGAAAGCTGAATTTTAAAAACAAATGCTTTGAAATCATCATCTAGAAGTCCTATTGGATTTACAATCGGCAAAGATTCAGATACGATTTCAGCAGTTGCAACAGCTTTAATTTCATTCAGTACATGAATGATTTCTGGAGCAAAAACTCCATAAGAAGTTTCATAAAACTCAGTAAATCCGCCATTTGTTACCGTTTGATTCATTTTTACAATAATAAAGACCATCTTTTCAGGAACTGTCAAATCTTGAACTACTTGATACCATTCATTCCAGTTTTCAGCATCATAATTGGAATCTTCGAGTAGTTCTTCTGCTGATCTAAATAAGCGACTAATTAAAGCCCTGTTTGAAATGTTTTCCATGGGGGTAAAGGTAAAAAAAATCAGACAACCATCCAGATAAGAGTCCGGATTCAAATTAATCGTAGGATATGAAATTTAATCTATTTCTTTGAAAAAGAATCAATATTGCGTTCAAGAAGAGAAGTGTCAATTACATTAGCATCTATCATTTCTCCGTTTTTTCCAATTAAAACATAGTGTGGAAGTCCGCTAAAATTATATTTCTTAAATAATTCTTTGGATTGCTCAGCTGCAGCAAACAAATGAAGCCCTTTCACATTTTCTTTATCGATATAGTTCTTCCATTTTTCTTTTTTGTCCTCTACATTAACAAAGAGGATAATCACATTTTCATTTTCTTTAAATTTCTTGGCCAATGCTTCGGTTTGAGGAAGTGCAATAAGACAAGGCGAGCACCAAGTGGCCCAAAAATCGATAAAAACAACTTTGCCTTTTAATGAAGCTAAGGAAACTGTATCGCCTTTGCTATTTTCTAAAACAAAATTGGGTGCTGGGTTACCTTTTGAAAGCTTTGTACTTCGAAGGTAAATATTTTCAATTAGTTCAATATATTCGGGTGTTTGACAAGTCCTTTTATAATCTTCCATCAATGCATTCCATCCTTCACTCTCGTGAGATTTATGGGTATAATGGTGCATAAATTTAGTCAATTGAAAATCCAATACTTTTCCCTTAAATGTGGATTTTAAGAAGTCATATCTTCTTTCATAATGAAATTCATTTTTTACTTCTACCGTGTCATGAACCCCCTTTGGATTAAGCAAAACTTCGTAAATATATCGACTCAAAGCATTCGAATAATAAGGGTTATCGTAGGCCTTTTGATTATCTAAATCAATAGCCCAAATAAACGCATAATAATCGTCCGGTAAGTCCTTATAGATTGGCCTTCCGTTTTCACCTCTATTACTGAAATCTACTTTAAACATCCAACGCGGATCTACATATCCGTATTTCAAGTAGTTTTTTATGTAGCCATTAAAATCATTAGAGAAAAGAGTCGTATCAAAAGAATTTAATAAGACTCGATTTTCATTTTGAATACTGTCAACATACTCCAAATAAAGAAAGGGATCCATGTTTCTCGCATGTCGGTATGCACGCTTTTGATAATAATGCAGCGTCTGTGTTGCTAAGAAATTATTGGCTTCATTTCCTCTCCCTTCATAATGCAGTGTTGAATCAAACAAATCGTAATCAAGTGTAATATAAAGGCTATCTCCAGGAGTAAGATAAGTTTGAGAATATTCATCTGCTACATTTATACTTGCCTCACCAGATTTATCCCATTCAAATTCAGCGAAAAACTGACCATTCTCATCCAATGAAACATTCACAGCAGTTCGTTCAATGTATTCAATGTGATTATTAAAATAAATTACTTTAAAATGAGTGTTTTTCGGTGCGTTTAAAATCTGACCTGAAACATAAACCTGGCTATTTAAAAAGGAGATGCTAGACATCGTAGCTATAAAAAACAGAGATATTTTATTGAATTTCATGATAATTTAGTTTAAACAATACGCATCATTAAATGCATAATGACCATAAAATATTAGAAATCAAAATAATAACTCAATTTTTTTAAAGCGATTAAATCCAACGAGTAGTAAGAAAATCTATTTTAAAATGAGTATAGTTTTGTTTTTAAATATTTACTGCTCCTCAAATTTCCCCACTAACACCCAATCCAAAAAGTGCAAAATCATATTTACAAGGATCCGTTGCATCCATCATTCTTAGATTCTCCATCAGTTCTTCCAATGCTTTCCAATCGTCTTGTTTTCTTGTAATCAAGCCAAGTGTTCTGGCCACATTTCCGGTATGCACGTCGAGTGGGATATAAAGTTCGTTTATGGCTACCGCATTCCAAATTCCAAAATCGACGCCCTTTTCGTCTTTTCTGACCATCCACCTTAAGAACATGTTTAGTCTTTTCGCTGCGGAACCTTTTTCTGGATTTGCTATGTGCTTTTCGCTTCTTTTCTCATGCGGTGTTTCCATGAAATATTTACGGAAGTTTATAATTCTTTGTTTTACACCTTTTTCATTTGGATTTAAAGAGAACCAAGTTTCCAACGAGTCATTTTTAGAATAACAGTCTTTTAAAGCACGGAGAATAAAATCTAAATCGTCTGTATTGAAAGTACGGTGAACAAAAGCTTTTTCGGAAAGCATTCCTGATTCGTAATTCATTACATAATCGAAAGGGGAGTGGTCCATGATTTCAATAAGTTTATTTCCATTGTCGATAATCATCTTACGCTTTCCCCAAGCGATTAAAGCAACTATGAATCCAATGATTTCAACATCTTGCTTTTTATGGAAACGGTGGGGCAAGAGCACAGGGTCATCTTGAATGAAGTCTGTCGTATTGAACTGATCAACCTTTACATTAAGTAAATCTTCTATTTCGCTAAAGCTAAGTTTATATAAATTTTCCATCCGCCATTTCTAATTTACGATCAGAAATATCTGCAAGCTGCGTATTGTGTGTTACAATAATGAAAGTTTGACCGAAATTTTCACGTAAACTAAAGAACAATTGATGCAATTCTTCAGAGTTTTTAGTGTCCAGATTTCCCGAAGGTTCATCTGCTAAAATCACTTTTGGACTGTTCATCAAGGCACGAGCAACCGCAACTCTTTGTTGTTCACCTCCAGATAAAGCAGAAGGTTTATGGTCATCTCTATTTTTGAGATTCAAAAAAGAAAATAATTCTTTAGCACGTTTTTCAGCAGCTTGTTTTTGATCACCACGAATCAAAGCCGGTAAAATAGCGTTTTCAATTGCAGAGAATTCTGGCAATAACTGATGAAATTGAAAAACAAATCCAATCGATTCATTTCTAAATTGCGCCAATTGTTTTTGCGATAATTCGAATGGAAGTTGTTCACCAACACGGTATTCACCCTGATCTGGATGCTCAAGAGTTCCAAGTATTTGGAGTAAAGTTGTTTTTCCAGCACCAGAAGAACCAACAATCGAGATAAGTTCACCTTCTTTAACAGAAATATCAATACCTTTAAGTATCTTTACTTGGTCGTATGCCTTAGTTATATTTTTGGCTTGAATCATAGGAGGACGAAAATAATATATAATTTGTGTATATACTGGAATTAACTTAATTTTGTTGGTAATAGATGGAAAATTTCGAACAACATTATCCCCAAAAGCCGATCTTAATGAAAAGGAAAAGCAATGGTCACATTTCGCTGACTGTTCTTTCTATGGTTATTTTCGCAATTACTTTCTCACTGATCCTAGACGATTACTACTTGATAGCTATATTGTTAGGTGTCCTTTTATTTCATGAATTAGGACATTTCCTCATGATGAAATTATTCAATTATGAGGAACTCAACATGTTATTTATCCCTTTTATGGGGGCTATGGTTTCGGGACGAAAGAATGAATATTCTCAAATTGAAAGTTCACTGATGGTTATTGCTGGCCCGTTGCCTGGAATACTACTCGGATTTGTTCTTTTATACAACGGATGGGGCGAACCCTCCTCATTATCTATTCAATTGGGCGTAATCCTAATTTTGTTGAACGTAATGAACTTAATCCCTATTGATCCTTTAGATGGTGGACAATTGATGCGCATCTTATTCTTTAACAACTATGAATTTGCGCAATTGATATTTACCGCTGTATCTTCTTTAGCCATAGCAGGAATTGGATTATATTTCAATTCTTGGTTAATGATTATTTTTGGTTTACTGCTTGGATTCAGAATCAGAAACAAGCATAAACTTTATTTGATCCGCAAGGACATGAAGGATGATGATATTGAATACGAATCCAATTATGAGGATATTTCTAATAAAACGTATTCTAAAATTAAGCGCATCATTATAGAACACACACCAGTGCTAGTCGATATTCAAGAATACAATGAAGAAGACAAATACAATCAAATTGTAGCCAAACAAGTGGATGGGGTTTTGTTTCCACCAACAAAAAAAGATGCTTCTATCTTTTTTAAATTAATTATGATGCTACTTTGGGCAGGAGGAATTATTCTTTCCGTTTATGCCTTTTTATCAATAGATTTCAATACAATAATCAATGCGTTTCAAAATAGGTGAGAAAGTAGGTTTTCTTAAAGAAGTTGGTGGTGGAATTATCAGATCATACAAAAATGATGAAATCGTTATTGTAGAAGATGAAACTGGATTTGACCGAGAATTTTTAATAAATGATCTTAACGCAATTCATGGTGATCAGAGCAATATTCTCAATGACAATTTCGATATAAATGATGTGATTGAGGAAACTGTGAGTTACGAAAAAGACCTTGGAGATATTACCAGAAATAAAGGATTTTGGGAAATTGACTTGCACACACATGTTTTGATGGAAAGTGAAAGAGGCTTAAGTAATGGCCAATTATTAACACATCAATTATTAGAATTCAAGCGCTTTTACAGAAAGAGCAGAGAAAAGGGTGTTCGCAAATTAATAGTAATTCATGGAGTAGGAGAGGGCGTACTCAAATCTGAAATCCGTAACTTCCTGGATGGAAAAGAAGGCCTTGAATTCTATGATGCTGATTTTCGAAAATACGGAAAAGGGGCAACCGAGATAGAATTATTTTATCGTTAGTTACAAATTCTGAAATGCAGTGCTATATTAAGAATTAAAGGATTTTAAAATTATAATTTTCACTAAAAGCAGAAGATAATAGTTAAACAAATTCTATCCTTTTATGTTATAGAATAAATAAAACAAAATTTAAAAAAATACAAATGAAAAGTATAATTCTAGGACTATTATTAGCGAGCGCAGCGTTCACCTTTGCGCAAGAAAAAACAATATACGATTTCGAAGTAGAAACAATAGACGGAGAAATGGTTAGTTTATCAGAATATAAAGGCATGAAGATAATGATTGTTAACACGGCCTCTAAATGCGGTTTTACTAAACAATATGAGCAGTTACAAGAGTTATATGAAAAATATGGAAAGGATAATTTCGTGGTTCTAGGATTTCCATCCAATGACTTTATGCGTCAAGAGCCAGGAAGTGATGAGCAAATTGCTGCTTTTTGCAAGAAAAACTATGGTGTAACTTTCCCTATGATGTCAAAAATTTCAGTTAAGAACGATGAAATGGATCCTTTGTACAAATATTTAACAACAGAAGCTTTAAACGGTAAAATGGACAGTAAAGTAAAATGGAATTTCCAAAAATATTTGATTGGAACAGAAGGTAAATTGGAAGAAGTTTACTACTCTCAAACCGTTCCAACTGATAAAGTTATTATTGATTGGATTGAAAAGAAGTAATTACATTCCTAAAAAAAATACAACTGAGGTTAATAGTTGATTTTTTTTATGTTTTTTACTAATAATTCCTTAAATTTGAGGTGTTGGATTTGTTGCACCAATGACTGATATTAATTATCAGTAGCAAATAAGAAGCTTTTCGTAACTAAAAGCACAAAACATTTTAAAAATATAAATGGGTAGATCGCAAGAATCGTTTAGTAAACGAGAGAAGGAAAAGAAAAAAGCAAAAAAGAAAAAAGAAAAAATGGCTAAGAGAGTTTCTCGCAATGATGATAATAATCAAGGCGGCTCTTTAGATGACATGATTGCTTATGTTGATGAGTTTGGTAATTTAACCAATACTCCGCCAGATGTAACAAAAATTCGTGAAGAGGTTGAAGCGGAAGATATCGTAATTGGTGTTCCAAAGAAGGAAGATTCAGGTGAACCAGAAATTAATGTTGGTACGGTTGCATTTTACGACAGCAGTAAAGGATTTGGGTTTATTAATGATAATAACTCTGGAGAGAAGTATTTCTTCCACGTAAACAATGTTACTTTTGATATCAACGAAAACGATAAAGTTACTTTTGATATCGTTCGCGGTAGAAAAGGAATGGATGCCGTAAACGTTGCTCTTGCTTAGGTTTCTTTTACCTATAAAATTATTTTAAACTGTCTTAACACTGAAATTCGAAAGAATTTTTGTGGGAAGACAGTTTTTTCATTTGAGGCTGCGGCTCCCTCAAAACAACAAATAAAAAATCCACGACTTTATCTAATATCAAAAGTGGGTAAATTTTAAAGTAACTTTGAAGGGACTAATGCAATTTTATAACTAGTGTCTGGTCGGAACGGAAACAGACAGTTTTTATTCCCGATTTTATCGGGATGAGAAATATTTATTCAATCACATAATTTTTTAAGGTTTTTCCCGATTTCTCGGGACAGGCTATGAGCTTGCTTCGCTGCGGTTTGATTTTCTTTATTTAGGAGATACTTTAGCATCAGCCGACGAGAAAAAAAGTAAAGTATACCAAAAAAAATCAATTTTATTTTTTTGCTGTTTCCCAACTAACAATAAATACTAGCACGGACTTATATATGGTAGAGAATGTCAAAGCCAAACGACCCAAAACTTTCAATCAAATGGCTAAAAAGATAGTATAAGGAACAATTTTTTAAATCTAATCCAAAAAAAAACTGTTAACGAATATCGCTAACAGTTTCTAAAATATATCATTAAATGCAAAATATCAGCTCGAGGTATCTCGAGATTCAAAAACCACATCTATAATTAGTTAAAGGTTTTGCCTTAAGCTAATTCAGCATCTCTCTTAGACTTTCTATAAAGACAAATCGTAAAAATCTTTCTTTTGCCGAATCGAAATTGTTTATCTGCATTCACAAATTTGATGTACAAAGGCTTAGAAACAGCGAAATACTCATAAGTACTTCCGTTTGTAAACTCAACCTCTAAAACCTGATTCTTCCAATTAAAATCAACAATTGCACAAGTATCGAGGATATTGTTGTACTCCTCTAAGTTGTTTTCCTTCGTTTCTGGAGCAATACTGATCAAAAACTCATAACCTTGGGTAATCTCACGACTTTTCTCTTCAGCTTCTAAAGCTTTTTCATCTTGTTCCTGAAATTTATCTGGGTGCCACTCTTTTACTAAAGAACGGTATGCTTTTTTGAGTTCAGCTAGATTAATAGCTCCTTCAACCTTAAACAGTTTTTTGTATTGATTAATACGTTTCATTGATTCAAATTAAAATGTGTGCAAAAATACGTACATTATTATTGGGTGACGTAAGAAAAAAGGATAAGTTTTAAAAAAAGATGCTGAATTCTTAAAATTCTGTGTAAATAAATTTATAAACTACTGATTATGAGTTGTGATATTTAGTCGACTAAGAAATGTGTTTGAAATTTAAATAATAAAACACCTCAAAATGTAACTTTTTTCTTAGTTAGGATACTTACTATCAAAGCCTTAAATTCGAAGTAAATTTATGAACGATTATCAAACTAAATTTTTAATTCTATACGAGCCTGTGCACGAATCATTTGCAAGATTTTGTCATGCAAAAGCCTATGGTCTTATGGAAGCCGAAGATTTGATTTCTGAAACAGTGCTCATTGCATTGGAGAAGTTCGATAAAATCAAGAATGATGAAGCTTTTTTGAGTTTTCTTTTGTTATAAAAGAGGAGGGAATTGATGCAGAAACAAGGTTAGACGTAACCATATTATACAAGGCATTAAATGAACTTCCTAAAGCTCAAAAGGAAGCACTTATACTTTTCGAAATAAGTGGGTTTTCATTGAAAGAAGTTGCAGAAATACAACACTCAAAATCATCTGCGGTAAAACAAAGGTTAAAGAGAGGTAGAGTAGCATTGGCAACTATTTTAAAGTCTGACCAACTTAAAAATGAACCCGAGAATAAAAGGTCACAACTATTATTAACCATTTTTTTATAGTATGGAAAATATGGAATCGAAAAGTATCGAAGAATATTTCAGCAAGGCAAATAAAATGCCTTTGGCAATGAGTTTTGCCGACGTACAATCTTTAGTTAGTGCTAAAGGAGTAACCAGCCCGCCTAAAAAGAGCTGGTGGAATCTTAAAAACATCATCATCATGACAATTTCTGCAATTCTTACAACTGCTATCTTGGTTTACAGTTTATCAGTAAATACAAACAGTGACTCAAGATACACGCCTAATAAATTAACGTTTGAAAATAATCTTGAAATCGATTCGGAAAAAGAGATAAAGCAATTGACTTACATCCAAAAACCTGAAGGCAATGGAAATGTGTTGGTTTCAAATGAAGTTATTTCAAACATTGGAGCTGAGCATCCGAAAGGACAATTAATAGATTTAGACGCTTCAACTATTCATAATTCAGAACAAAGTATTTTTGAATTAGGTGAATTTTTAAAATTCTACAATAATTATTCAAATAAAAATTCAATCTCAATTGAAAATATAGGATATGAAGAAATAAATTCTATTTCAAAAGATCCAATTAGCAAAATTGATGGAGAAACAAAAACAGTAACTCAATCGATTGATGCTGCTAATTTGAAAACTTTTGTTCTAACCAATAAATTTGGAAAAATTAACGTAGAAACTTGGAGTAAAACAACTATTAAAGTCACTGCACATTTCACATTAGAAACTAAGAGCCATGAAGACTCAGGAAAAGGATTAGAAGATTTCAAATTGAATTTAAATACTGAAGGCAGTAATGCTATCGTAAGCACGAATTGGGATAATCTCAATAATTGTTCTGATAACTCCAATTTTACAAGTAGGAATAAAGGATTATTCAATTTTCTAAGTAAGAATAATATGAAAACTGAAGAAGGAGAAAAAATTAAATTCAAGCAATTTAAAATTGAATATTCTATAAAAATCCCAAAGTATTTCAATGTAAATTTAACAAATAGTTATGGAGATATTGAATTGCAAACTATTGATGGCATAGCAAATATAGAAGTATTCCAAGGAAATTTATTGGCAAATGACATGAAGGAATTAGAACTAAATCTTAAATATGGATCCGCAGAAGTGAATAACATTACAAAAGGAACTGTTGAAGGGTTTCAGAGTAAATTAAAGTTAGGAAATTCTGAAAAATTAAAACTAATTTCAAAGTATTCTACAGTAAAAATTGGTAGAGTAGAGGACTTGAATTTAGAAGGATTCCAGACAAATTTAGTAGCAAGTGGTACAGTTAAAAACATTGAAGGAAGTTGGAAATATGGAAAACTTGAATTGTTACAAGATGCAGAAAATGTAAGGTTAGTAACTTTTCAAACTCCTTTTATTGCTCAGAATATAAATTCTTTAATCATTAACATCAAATATGGAGAATTGACAGCCGCTTCAATTAATAACCTAGAATTACCAGAAAGTTTCCAATCAAAAATTAAAATCACAAATGTTGGCGATATTAAAGGTGATTTAAAGTATTCGCCATTACAAATTGATTTACTGAAAAATGAAATGGACGTCACAACATTTAATGGAAATATAAATGTAAAGAATATAGATGCTAGTTTTACAGCTTTAAATTTGGAAACAAAATATACGAATATCAATTTAAGATTTGATCCGAATGCTAAATATGATCTTGATGGTGAAATTGCTTTTTCTAAATTGGTTATTTCTGATGGTTTTGTAAATGAAAGTGAGAGGAGTTCAGGGAGTAGTAATGTGAATTATTATACTGGGACATTTAATGAAAACATAGCTAAGGAAGCATCTAAGGTGTATTTGAATAGTTTTCAGGGAAAGGTGGTGATTGAGTAGGTTTGGGTTGATTTGTATTTGGAATTGGTTGTGTTGAATAAATTGCTATCCTAGTCTAAAAAGATAGATTCACAATTTCCAAAAAAATATTCTGGGAAATAACTGTATAGAGCCTTCTTTGAAAATGATATAATCAAAATTTACTTGCACGATGATGTGTTTTTATTTGTAACTTAAAAGCAGAAAACACATATAATTTTCACAGAATTTTACGATTGGCCTAAAACACCCAAATGATTTGATAGTTTTGTAGAGATACATATTTGTCCTATAATTAATATTATGTTAAATAGAATTAGCCAAAGTAAAGAGACTATCTATTAAACAATCTCTTTTACTTATAATTCTACTCCATTTAAAACCACACAACAATTCTCAAACAAAATCTCTATTCCTTATTCTTATCTTCATTATCATCCGACGAACTAAACAAATCCCATTCCACCTGCTCAGATGGCTTATCTTTAATTGGTCGTCTTGACAAACTTCTTTTTCTAGTTGCTGTTTTAGATTCTTCATTAGGTTCAGGGTCTACACTAGAATCCTCTTCCTTAGACTTTTCCTCTACTTTAGTTTCTGCCTTAAGCGCTGGAATACTATTATCAGTTTCTTTTTCTTTAGCTTTCTTTTTAACCTTTACTGTTTTCTTAACTTTCTTGAGAGGTTTGGAATCCTCTTCAACTTTCATAGTTTCTTCAGCTCTTGGTTCATCCTTTTCTTTACCAGCATCAGATTTAGGCGCTTTACCTTTTGGAGAGTCGTCATTTCCATCATCATCACCTGAATTATCATTTTCTGCGGAATCGTCCAAATCAGCATCGTCGTCAGAATCATCTTCATCAGCTTTCTCTGTTGATTCCTCTTTATCATCCGGCCAAGGAGTTTTACCTTGAATTTCGTGCGTTAATTCAATCTCTTTGGTTTTCATCTTTTCTAACTGATTTCCAATAGATTTCATTCCTTTCACATCAATAAACTCATTTAAACGCACTATTCTGTCTGGCAAGTGCTTTGTTGCTTTCAATAGTTTGTTGTAAATAATTTTTACTTCTGGTTCATATGCTGTTGAAACTGCATCCAAATGAGAGCCTTCTGCTTCGCTAATGAACGGCACTCTTCTATCTGTAGTAACTTCACAAACAAATCGCTTCGCATAGTGCATATCCTTTTCTGCATCATAATAAACAGCTGAAATAGCATGCTCTGGATTCCATTTTTCAATGTGAATCATATCATCATCAAAATGAGTTGTTAAATCAAAAGTAGATAATCTGTATTCTCCATTCTTATATAATGTCAGGATTTTATCATCTCCTCTAAAATGGCCAAGAAATTTGCCTCTCTGATCATCATTTAATCGACCAACGATATCATCATACCAAATTTTTCGAGCAGCAAGTGTTGATCCACCTACTTCTTTCTGTGTAATCTTAGAAATCGTTTCTTTGCTTACGATATTCCCTTTAGCAGAGCGACTTTTTATAATATTTTCTCCCAAGTCTAGATCAAAACGCAATTTTTTAAGATGTGTTCTTGCTCTCAGATTAACTGTTACTACTTCTCTTTCTCCATTCGGGTGACAAGCAAAATAAAGTAAAGTTGAACCTTTTTTGCCTGTTGTTAAATCATATTCCTTATCTCTTGTAATTGAATTCACAAAGAAACGCTTCATAAATGAATGTCCCGTCTTTCCATCTTTGTAGATCACATGATAAATTGTGCGCTTATCCCCTCTTTTCCATACGGCAACATGAACAATTCCTTTTCCAACAAATTTCTTGTCGGCTACTTTAGTGATCAACATTTTACCGGTATCAAAAAAGAGAATGACATCGTCAATTTCTGAACAATCTTGAACATATTCTGCTTTTTTGAGCTTATATCCTATAAATCCTTCCTTGTAATCAACATATAATTTCTCATTTGCAATAATTACCTTTGAAGCATTGATATTATCGAATATTCTAATTTCTGTTTTTCGTTCTTTTCCTTCACCATAACGTTTTTTCAAGTCCTTAAAGTAATCTACTGAAAAGTCAATTATATTATCAATGTTTCTGATTACAACAGCCAATTCATTTTCAATTTTCTGAATAATTTCATCAGCCTTGAATTTATCAAACTTAGAAATCCGTTTGATCTTGATTTCAGTTAAACGAATAATATCATCGCGGGTAACTTCTCGTTTTAAATGTTTCGTATATGGCTTTAATCCATTTTCAATTGCTGAAAGAACCCCTTCCCAAGTTTCTTCATCCTCAATTAGACTATAGACTCTGTTTTCTATAAAAATCCTTTCCAAAGAACTAAAATGCCATTGTTCTTCCAGTTCATCTTTACGGATTTCCAGTTCTCGTTTTAGTAAACGTACTGTATTATCAGTATTATTTTTTAAAATTTCACTCATTCCCAAGAAACGAGGAGTCTCTTTATCAATTACTGTCGAGTTTGGCGAAATAGATACTTCACAATCTGTAAAAGCATAAAGTGCATCAATTAACTTATCTGGTGAAACATTACTCGTCAAGTGAATCATTATCTCAGCTTCAGCAGCTGTATTGTCATCAATTCTACGAATTTTAATTTTCCCCTTATCGTTGGCACGTAAAACAGAGTCAATCAAAGAAGAAGTATTCGTTCCAAAAGGAATTTCTGTAATCGTTAACGTTTTGTTATCAATCTTGTTGATTTTCGCACGCACTCGAACCTTTCCTCCCCGTAAACCATCGTTATAGTTTGTGAAATCAGCCATCCCTCCTGTTAAGAAATCAGGCAGAATTTCTACTTTCTTTCCTCTTAGGTGGTTAATCGAGTTATCAATTAATTCAATAAAGTTATGTGGTAAAATCTTACATGCCAAACCAACTGCGATTCCTTCAGCACCTTGAGCAAGTAGTAATGGAAACTTCATCGGAAGATCTTCCGGTTCCTTATTTCGACCATCATAACTCGTAAGCCATTTGGTCGTTTTAGCATTAAAAGCGACGTGTAAAGCAAATTTAGATAAGCGTGCTTCAATATAACGTGGGGCTGCTGCGCCATCACCAGTGAGGGTATTTCCCCAGTTTCCTTGCATGTCAATCAGCAATTCTTTCTGGCCCATTTGCACCAAAGCATCACCGATTGAAGCATCTCCGTGCGGGTGAAACTTCATTGTATTTCCTATGATATTCGCTACTTTATTGTAACGACCATCTTCCAATTCCTTCATCGAATGAAGAATACGGCGTTGCACAGGTTTTAACCCATCATTTAATCCAGGAACAGCTCGCTCTAGGATTACATATGATGCATAATCAAGGAACCAGTTTTCGTAGAGGCCATCCAGTGAAATAATATTCTCATCGACTTTTTTGACCCCATTAACATCCTTATTCTCATCATTAGTTTCATCATTATCAGACCCTGGAACATCTTTGTTTTCCTCTTCGTCGTGATTGTTATCTTCCGCCATATTTTAAGATGCTTTTTCTATTTTTTCTTTATCACTTGCCACTTCTTCCGCAATGTCTTTCTCGACCCTCAAATTGTCAATAATGAATACTTGACGTGATGGTGTATTTTTACCCATATAAAAAGAAAGTACTTCTTCAATAGAAGAACCTTTACTTAGCAATACAGGTTCTAATCGAATATCTTCACCAATAAAATACTTGAATTCATCAGGAGAAATCTCCCCAAGTCCTTTAAATCTTGTTATTTCAGCTGTTTTCCCTAATTCTATTAACGACTCTCTGCGTTCTTCTTCTGAGTAACAATAACGTGTTTTCTTCTTCGTTCGTACCCTAAACAAAGGAGTTTGAAGTACATAAACATGATTTCTTTTTACTAAATCAGGAAAGAAACGCAAGAAAAATGTGAGCAACAACATACGAATGTGCATTCCATCGACGTCGGCATCTGTTGCTATTACGATTTTGTTATATCTCAAATTGTCCATGTCGTCCTCAATATCTAAGGCTGCTTGAATGAGATTAAACTCTTCGTTTTCATACACGACTTTTTTAGTTAGTCCGTACGTATTGAGTGGTTTTCCACGCAAACTGAATACCGCTTGTGTATTTACATCTCTCGATTTAGTTATCGATCCAGATGCAGAATCTCCCTCGGTAATAAACAAAGTTGTTTCTTCGCGACGATCATTCTTTAAATCTGTTAAATGCGCACGACAGTCCCGCAATTTCTTATTGTGTAAATTCGACTTCTTTGCTCTATCACGAGCAATTTTACGTATTCCAGAAAGTTCCTTGCGTTCTTTTTCAGATTGCTTGATCTTCTTTTCTAGAATATCAGCTATCTCTGTATTCTTATGTAAGTAATTGTCTAGCTTGGTCTTTAAAAAGTCATTAATAAAAGCACGCATTGACTTCCCTCCAGGCTCAATCTCTTGTGAGCCCAACTTTGTTTTTGTTTGAGACTCAAATATTGGTTCTACCACCTTCACAGCGACGGCTGCTACAATTGATTGGCGAATATCTGAAGACTCGTAGTTCTTATTATAAAAATCTTTAATCACACGTGCTACAGATTCTCTAAAAGCACTGTGATGCGTTCCTCCTTGTGTGGTATGCTGACCATTTACAAAAGAATAATAATCCTCACCATAAGTCCTTCCATGCGTAAATGCAACTTCGATATCGTCTCCTTCTAAGTGAACGATAGGATACAATGGATCCCCATCTTGGTTATTTTCTAATAAATCTCTAAGACCGTTTTTTGATTGGTACTTCTCTCCATTTAAATAAATTGCTAATCCTCTATTCAAATAACAGTAGTTCCATATCATTTTCTCTATGTATGGAATTTTAAATGCGAATTTCTTAAATATTTGTTCATCTGGATAAAACTCAACAAATGTTCCATTGCGTTCATCCGATTTTTCAATTTTCGGATCCTCTGATAATACTCCACGCACAAAAGAAGCACTCTTTAGCTCTCCTTCACGCACAGAATAAACCATAAAGTGGCTACTCAATGCATTTACTGCCTTTGTACCAACACCGTTTAGCCCAACAGATTTTTTAAAAGCTTTTGAGTCGTATTTACCACCCGTATTTATTTTCGAAACAACATCAACAACTTTTCCAAGTGGAATTCCACGGCCGTAATCCCGAATTGTTACCTTACCCTCTTTGGTTGTGATGTCAATTCGTTTTCCATTCCCCATTACGAATTCATCAACACAATTGTCAATGACCTCCTTCATAAGAATGTAAATCCCATCATCAGAAGAAGCTCCATCTCCCAGTTTTCCAATATACATTCCTGGACGCAAGCGAATATGCTCTTTCCAATCGAGTGAACGTATATTATCTTCTGTATAATTATTCTCTTGAGCCATATTTCTAACGCAAATTTTTGAGTGTGAAAACAAATATACTATCTATTTCTTAGTATTTTAGCAACCTTGTATTAAGGTTATGCACTATGTATAGTTAATAGCAATTTGAAATTGAAATCCACATTTAATCTGCCAATATAAGAATTTTTATTGAAATATTAAACCTACAAAAACATGAACCGCAAGTATTTAACTTATACTTTAATTGCGTTATCCTTAATGTTTATAAATCAAACATTTGCACAAGATAGTAATAGCATTAATATAACTCCAAAATTGGCAATCAACGCCTACTTGGAGGCTTATTATGGTTATGATTTTTCTTCACCTGAGAGCAACCGAAGACCAGGAGTTTTATACAATTATACCGATCACGATAAGCTTAATATCAATGCTGGGATTATAGGTTTAGCTTATCGCAGAACTCATTTTAGATCAAGTATTGCCTTTATTGGAGGTACATATGCTGATGAAAATTTAGCGGGTGAACCGAAATTATTTAATCATATTTATGAAGCCAATTTTGGCGTTAAACTATCAAAAAAACATGACTTATGGATAGATTTTGGAATTATGGAATCCAATTTAGGTTTTGAAAATGTAAGGAGTAATGAATGTTTCATACTGACACGCAGTCTTTTGGCGGAAAGTTCTCCTTACTATCTCAATGCTGCTAAATTAGGCTACACCTCAAAAAATAAAAAATGGGAGTTGGATTTACTCTTCTCAAATGGCTGGCAGCAAATGATTAATGGCTTCCCATCCGTTGGACATTCGGTTAAATACAAACCAAACGATAAGTGGGAAATTAACAGTAATTCATTTGCTGGAAGAGTTCTGCTTCCGGGAATTGTTCCTGTGTTAACAAGAAAAGAGTTTAGATTCTTTCATAATTTTTACGCAAAATATGAAAATGAAAAAATAGGTTTAATAGCAGGAATTGACTTTGGTTTAGACCAGTTAGTAGAAAACCGCAATGATATTGGGAGTTGGATGGGCGCAATTGCTGTTTTTAAATATGAATTCAATAGCAGATGGTCTACTGCAGTGCGTGGAGAATTCTTCCTTGACCCAAATAATAGCGTTACAAAACTAGAGAATATTGATGGTTTTGAGAATTTCGGCGCTACTTTAAATATCAATTATCAATTGGCTGGTGCTATTTTATTGCGTATTGAAGGCCGCATTTTGACTGGAAAAGAACAATATTATTTACTTAATGACTTAGCATCTAATAGTAATTTTTATTTAGGATGTGCCGCTTCCGTGAGTTTATGGAAATAATAAAATTAATTTTTCGGTAGGTCCAATTTTTTACAAGCTTGGATGTCTGACAATCTAAATTTTACAATCTTTATCACTATTGTCCGATTAAAATAAACTTCATCAATAATGGATGAAACTTACATTTAAACTTTACTCTCTTTTATTCAGTCCTTATTTATTTTTTTATTGTCTTTATGAGCTTGCTTCGCTGCGGTTCATTTTTTTATTCAATTCTCTAATTGTTTTTTAAAGGTTTTTCCCGATTTCTCGGGACAGGCTATGAGCTAGCTTCGCGACGGTTATTACTCACTTTTGTAAATTATCAATCGTGTTTCCCGATTTCTCGGGACAGGCTGTGAGCTCACTTTGTTCGGTTGGCATCGGACTTTGCAGACATATTATTCTATTTCAATAAGTGCGTAACGCAGAAGCTGTATGAAAGTAAATCAAAAAAAACTCAATTTTAAAGAAGTTTTCTTCTTT
>Ga0307952_1000749_pt1 | contig 17617 bp, 13 predicted proteins | sample OrgLakmetagen376_FD_201821 | JGI IMG/M metagenome (GOLD analysis project Ga0307952, IMG submission 201821) | Saline water microbial communities from Organic Lake, Antarctica - #376 | ecosystem: Environmental > Aquatic > Non-marine Saline and Alkaline > Saline | place: Antarctica: Organic Lake...
CTGGTTTTCCGAACCAGCGGCCCAGACAGCCGGTGCGGCAATAATCAAAGAGACAGCAATTACTGTAGTCAGACGTTTCATGTTAAAGCTCCTTAATGAAATTCATTCGCGACAGCGTCAGTAAATGCCATCTACCTGAATTGAGCCTGAATTTATTTTCAAATCACCCTTTTCCTTGCTGCAGATCAATTTTTTTGGCTAGGGTCTGTTGACAATTCACATCGGTAGCCAGAGAAATGGCGCAAGCCAATGACACGATGCTCTCATAATTTCGAGCAAGCTTGTCATATCGGGTGGCAACGGCACGATAGTGCTTGAGTCTGGCAAACGCATTCTCGACCAGGTGTCTGAGTTTATACAAATGCCAGTCGAGCCCCTTGTTTCCCTTTATCGAGTTTTTCCTTCTGGGGATAATAACGCTCATTCCGAGGGCTTCTCCCTTGTCACGTATTATCTGGCTGTCGTATCCTTTATCGGCTATCAGTATCTGTGCACCTTCAACTTTTTTGATGAGCGCGGGCGCTTCTGTACAGTCATTGATGTGCCCGCCTGTGATGGTGAATACGTGTGGCAGACCGTAAGCATTGATGGCCAGATAGACCTTGGAGGTGTTGCCAGCCCTGCTTTTACCGATATTCTCGTCGTAGCCACCAGCGGCTCCGGCACTGTGCTGGTGTGCTTTCACATAGCGGCCATCAATGAAGACCCATTCCAGATCGGAGTCTGTTTTCAGCACGTTGAAGAGCTTTTTCCAGATGCCTTTTTTCGACCAGTCATTGAAGACTTTGTAGACAGAATTCCATTTGCCGAAATGCTCTGGCAGATCTCTCCATGGTATGCCAGTACGCATTCTGAACAGAATGCCTTCGACTGTTTTGCGCAGACCTACCTTGTTATACAGACTGAATTGAAGCAATATTTCTCTTAGCTTGGACCACAGCTCCTCTGTGAACATGTATCTGGGCATTGCGGGCTCGTATGATTGTTGTTTCGGAACTTCATTATACGAGCTTGCTCTTACCTTTCAAAGGCTTACGAGCAATTGTCAACACCCCCTAGCCGCCCTCACCAACTTGATGATTGGTGAAAAATATCTACTGGCGTAGGGCCAGTGCGTCCGAATTCCGCCAACATGGCGGGAAACAGGCAAAAAATGAACAACTGGAGGGGTTAATAACGCTTAAATCCAGATTGATTGGCTTTTTTTCGAGCTAAAAAGCAATTCAGCGGAAAATTGGGCGTTAATCAGACCTTCCCTAACTCCGACATAAGTGCGGCTCCGCTGAAAATGTCCAGTGCGAATATCCTGCTGGCAAGGCTGTGAAACGCCATGAAAATTCCATTATTCGCTTTTATTACCAAGCAATCTGGATTTGGTTCACCGTTAACCGGAAAGGCTCATGGACCTGCGGAACAGTGCCAGACTGGCTCCGAAAAAGGCAATTCCCAAACCGGCCATCATCGACAACTCGAACCATACGGTATCCGGACCCGCGCCTCGGAACACCACTGCCTTGGCAAACGCGAGAAAGTGCCGTGAAGGCAGCGCCAGCGTCATGCGCTGAACAATATCAGGCTGGCTTTCGATCGCGCCCATTCCACCCGAAAGCATGATGATCGGGATAATCACCATGATCACCAGCAGTGCGAACTGGGCCATGCTTCGCGCCATTGTGCCCAGAAATATTCCGATGGCAGCAGCGGCAGCCAGATATACCGTCGTACCCGCAAGCAAAAGCGGTATAGATCCAGCCACAGGCACTTGCAGAATCTGCTGGACGACAAAGACAAGCGACAAGGTGAACGCCCCCAACACCACCACAACGTTGGCCAGTACTTTGGAAAGTGCGATTTCGAACGGCGTGAGCGGCATGACCATCAGATGCTCGATGGTGCCCTGCTCGCGCTCACGCAGCATCGCCGCACCTGTCAGCGCGATGGTGAGCAGCGATAACTGATTGAGCAACGACGAGACTGCTTTAAACCACACTGGATTGCCGTTGGGGTTAAATGCCCGGCGCAACTCAAGCTGTACCGAGGGTTCCGGGGCCTCAGGACTGCCCGACAGGAATTCCCGGCTTTCGGATATCAGAATATTGGTAATGTAATCGGTGCCGAGCTCCGCCTGCGAGACGGCCGTTGCGTCTACCTCAAGCTGGGCTGCAGGCATCAGGCCGGCGATCACGTCGGCCTCAAATCCCGGCGGGAAGCTGAGGACAAACATGATTCGCCCGGCGTCCATCTCGGCTGCCACCTGATCCGATGAAATCACAATGGGCGGCTGAAACCAGGGTGGCTCCAAAGCATCCCTCACTTGCCGAGTAAGCGACGAATGATCTTCATCGACAATGGCGATCGCCGCATTGTAGACCGTATCACCCGCTCCGCTGGCCTCCAGAATAACGGCTGCCACAAACGACCACAGGATCAGGATAACCATCACCGGGTCGCCAAGAACACTTTTCAATTCCTTACCCGCGAGCCAGAAAATATTGGCGAGACGCTTCATACTTACTTCTCCTGCTTACGCAGCGCCAGCACGGCCAATCCTGTCAGAACAGGGCCAAAAGCGGCGAGACGCAAAAGATGACCAGACAGATCCGAAAATCCCAGCCCCTTGGTAAAGGTGCCAACGCTGACTCCCATGTACCAGGTTGTTGGCCAAAAAGTGCCGACCACCTGTGCCGCACCCTCCAGCGAGGAAACCGGGGCAATCATTCCGGAAAACTGCAGGGTTGGCATGACTGACAAAATGGCGGCCGCAAAAACAGCCGTTACCTGGGTTTTGGCAATCATGGATACCAACAGGCCGTACCCCGTTGCGGCGACGGCGTATAACAACGCTCCAAAGACCAGCGTTAGAGGTGCGCCCTTCAGCGGAACTCCAAGAACCGTTACCAGCAGCGCCGTCAGGATCACAAAATTCAAAAGCGTGATAACAATATAGACCAACTGTTTACCAATCAGGAATTCGGCACGGCTGGTGGGCGTTACGTAAAAATTGGTGATTGTTCCTATCTCTTTTTCGCGGGCCACACTGACCGCCATCAGGATCGCCGGGAACAGCAGCAGCAGCAGCGGCGGAATTGACGGGCCAATCGCCGGCAGGCTTTCCATAGCCGGGTTGTAGTGAAAGCGTGGGATCAAGGTCGCCGGCGGAGCCGCATCCGGTGATCGGGGTATCGTCAAATCGGCCAGCGCCAATGCCGATTTTGCGTCAACACCCACGACATGGGCATGAGCGTTCATAACATAGCTTTCCACGGTGCCGGCCCGGTTGGTATCTGCGCCGTCGATCAGCGCGGCAATCTCGGTTATCTCAGCACCTCGCACCGATCTTCCGAAATCTGGCGGTATCTGGATAGTAAGCGCCAGTTCGCCGCTCTTGAGCCGTTGTTCGAGTTCTTCAATATTGCGGATGGCTGGCCGCCTCAGAAACCATTCCGACTCCTCAAACCCCGAAAGATAGGCACGGCTTTCGGGACTCCGGTCCTGATCGAAAGCGGCAAAGGGAATGTTGCGCACTTCCTGCGAGATACCAAAGGACATGATTAGCAATAACAGCGCGCTACCCACGAAAGAAAATACCAACCGCACGGGGTCGCGTCTTACCTGCATTGCCTCTCGCGTCGTGAAGGCAAACATACGTTGCAGGCTGAAGCGTGGAGCGGTTACGCCTGGCTCCTGAGCACCGTTTTCGCCCAGCAAATTCCCGCCTTCGGCTGTTTCTGGCGACTGAGACTGCATTGGCTGCTCCGGCGCAGAGGCATCAAGCATGTACGCTATAAACGCTTCTTCCAGAGTCTCGGCACCCCGCGCCTCAATCAGCGCTGCGGGTACATCTGACACCAGCACCTTGCCGGCGTGCATCAGCGAAATCCGGTCGCAGCGCATACCCTCATCCATGAAATGGGTCGAGATGAAGATCGTGACCCCATCCCGATGCGCAAGCTCCAGCAACATGTCCCAGAAGACATCCCGCGCCTGCGGGTCGACGCCGGATGTGGGCTCGTCCAGAATCAGGATGGCGGGTGCGTGAATCACCGCCACCGCCAGCGAAAGGCGTTGGCGTACCCCCAGGGGCAAGGAGGCGGCCCCTTGATCAAGATAGGGCTCCAAACCGAATCGCGGAATCAGCTCGGCCAGCCGCTCGGCGGTCAGAGCTCGGCCCAGATGATACAGCCGCGCGTGTAACAGCAGATTCTCACGCACCGTCAGTTCGCCGTAAAGTGAAAACGACTGGGACATAAAGCCGACCTGTCGACGCGCGTCGAGATTCTGCGCATCGACCGGCTCACCGAAAATCCAGGCCTCGCCCTCGGTGGCAGGCGTAAGACCGGTCAGCATTTTCATGGTGGTGGTTTTGCCGCAGCCATTCGACCCCAGAAAACCGAAAATCTCACCTCGGGCAATCTCGAAACTGACGGAGTCCACGGCGGTGAAATCGCCGAATCGCTTGGTCAGGTTGTGCGCCCTGATGGCCGGGCGCTCATTCTCCCCTCCCGCTACAACCGGAGCACGTGAAGCATGCTGATGCGCAGGGATCGATTCAGATTCACCGCCCAGTAATGCTACATACGCGGCTTCCACTGTGCTGGTTGCTGTCTGAGCAAGTAATTCATTGGGGCTACCGGAGGCCAGGACGCGTCCGTCGTTCATGGCGACAAGATGCCCAAAACGTGCGGCCTCTTCCATGTAGGCAGTAGAGACGAGAACACTCATCTGTGGCCGATCGGCGCGGATGGTATCGATCAGATCCCAGAACTGACTTCGTGACAGCGGATCCACACCGGTTGTCGGTTCGTCCAGCAACAGGAAATCCGGATCGTGAATCAGCGCAGCGCAAAGCCCCAACTTCTGTTTCATCCCACCCGATAGCTTGCCCGCTGGCCGATTCATGAATGAGTCCAGACCCGTTGCCTGGGTCAGCTGGGCAATTCGCGCCTTGCGCTCAGATTTGTTCAGTCCAAACAGCTTGCCGAAGAAATCGAGATTCTCCTGCAAGGTAAGATCGTGATAAAGATTGCGCCCCAGCCCTTGGGGCATGAAGGCAATTCGACTCCCTGCATCGGCCCGGTGGCGTTTTTTCGACATATCGCCGCCCAGCGCCTCGATGTGTCCGGTCTGCAAGCGCTTGGCGCCAGCAATCAGCCCCATCAGGGTGGACTTGCCCACGCCGTCCGGTCCGATCAAGCCAACCATGTGCCCGGCGGGCAGGTCCAGAGTGACGTCATTGAGCGCACAGACCTTGCCGTAGCGATGACTCACATTAGCAACGCGTGCAACCAATGTTGTCGAACTGTCGGCGGCATTCATTTTTCAGATTCCTCAGATACCTCATCGGCTGACGTAGAGGGCCCGGCTGGCCCAGGCAGAACTTTAGCTACCGGTGGCGTCAGCCCCTCTGGCCAGTCAGGCAAGGTTCCGTCCGAACCAGACAGCCGAACCCAGGCAACGCCGCGCACTCCGGTTTTTACCTGTGCGAGCCTTGCTGCAACCATCTCCGGGGGAATGCGCACACGAATGCGGAACATGAGGCTCTCGCGCTCCTCCAGAGTCTCAACCTGTTTTGGTGTGAACTGGGCCTGGGGCGCAACGAAACTGACAACCGCCGGTATCGCCATATCCGGCATGATATCCGCCACAATCCGCGCTTCATCACCCAACTGCACTTTTGGCGCGGCATTGGCAGGCAAGAAAAACTCCATATAAACGTCACCAAGGCTGACCAGCGTCAGCACCTTGCCACCGCTGCCCAGGACTTCACCGGGTTGGGCAAGACGATAAAGCACCCGTCCGGCCTGGGTTGCGTAGAGCGTACTGTCAGCGATGCGGGCTTCGATCTCTTGCTGAGCTGCAAATTCAGCATCGACAGCTCGTTGTTTCGCAAGAACTTCGGCATGTGCAGCAATAAGTCCGGAGTCAGCTACTCGTGCCTCCGTCCGTCGGATATCCAGATCCTCGCGCGCAACGACATTCCGTTTGAACAGTATTTCCGAACGGGCCAGGTTGGTCTTCGACAGTGCGAGTTCGGCCTCAGCCTGGGTTACGCCAGCATGTGCCACAGCCACTGCGGCCTCGGCGCTTGCCACGGACGCCTGAGCTCGCCTCTGTTGTGCCACCAGCTCGGTCGTATCCATCACGGCCAGAACGTCGCCAGGCCCGACCAGATCACCTTCACGCACTGCAATGTCTGAAACCCGAGCCGCCAGGCGCGTCGAAACGTCGACCAGATCGGCTTCAATCCGACCATTACCACGGGCGAAGCCGTCGGGTGGCGTGTTATCCGGCGCTAACAGCACCTTCCAGACCGCGTAGCCGAGAAATGCCGCTAACACGGCCAAAACAAGAACAGTGGAAATTTTGCGCGACATGGCTATTCTCCTCTCTCTTCCGGTTCTGCGCGGGCAATTCCACGCTGGTAAATGGCAAACACACGCGGAGCATCAAGACGCATCTGCTCCATGTCTCCAGCGATCAGTGACTGCATGATCAACCCCTGAATGGTGCCAATAAACAGCGTGGCAGCGGCCTGATTATCAAGCTCGGAGGGAAGTTCACCGCGCGATTTTGCCGTCTCAAAAAGCACATCCAGGCGCTCCGCGTACTGTTTCAGCAGCGCGTGTACCAGGCGCTTCGCCGGCGTCGATTTGGCCCCCTGAAGCTCACCGAACAGCATACGGGGAGCCCCCGGGTGCTCGGAAACAAAGGCGATATGAGCCAGGAACATGGCCTCCATGGCTTCAAGGGGTGATTCAACCCCTTCTGCAGCTTTCTCGATCCGGGACATCAGACGCTCGGCAACCCATTTCATGACGGCCTGCCATATCGCTTCTTTATTCGAGAAGTGCCGGAAGAGTGCTCCCTGGGTCAGTTTCATATGTTTGGCGATGGCCTCCGTTGTTATATCGCCCGGGTTCGTCGATGCAGCAAGGTCAATCACCGCTTCAACGGTGACGTTGCGACGCTCCTCGGCGGGAAGGTTTTTTTGTCTGGTTTTATCCATTACGCCCTCTCATAAACGTTAAAAACTATTCGCCCTCGGCAGGCTCCGATCGAGTCCAGCCCCAGTCATCAAACAATACGTATACCGCCGGAATCATCACCAGCACCAGCACGGTCGTGGCCAACAAGCCGAACACGACGGAAATCACCAGAGGCTTGATGGCCGCTGACTGCACGCTGGTTTCTGCCAGCAGGGGCAACAATCCGGCGATAGTCGTGGTAGAGGTAATGAGGATGGCGCGAAGCCTGTCGCGACTGGCCTGCCCTGCAGCCACGACTGCGCTCATGCCCTTGCTGCGATTTTCCTTGATGAACTGAACCAGCAGGATGGAATCGTTCACCACAATGCCCGCCAGAGACGCGGCACCGATCATTGATGGCATGGAAATGTACCAGCCCAGCAGAACATGCCCCCAAAGCGCGCCGACAAAGGCCAATGGAATTGCCAGCATGACGATTAACGGCTCCGCATAACTGCGAAACTGGAAGGACAGGATCACAAATATCCCCAACAGACCAATCACCAGCCCGCGCGCGATCGAGCCGCCGGTTTCTGCCGAACTGGCCACCTGGCCTTCAAAACTGACAGCAACTGTCGGGTGGCGACGCTCAAACTCCGTAAGCCATTTACTGCGTATATCGTTGACGACCGACTGGGCGCTCGCCTTTCGCGCATCCACATTGGCCTGAACCGTAACGGTGCGCTGGCCGCCAACGCGAGTGATCATGGCCCAGTCGCGCCGGTCGTGCATGTCTGCCACAACGTCCAACGGCATCTGACGCCCATCGGGCATTAAAATGGTCTGGTCGGCAAGGTCGTCCAGGCTGGATCTATCGCGTTCAGCCTGGCGTACCAGAATATCCACATCGCGCTGGTCTATGCGCTGCGTATCAGCAATCTCCCCAAGAAAGGCCGCACGCAACTGGGATGCGACCATTTCCGCTGTTAATCCGGATGCCAGTGCGCCGTCTGCCAGTGTGAGGGTTCGCTGCGGTTTACCGGGGCGCAGATCGTCGATGATGTTGTATACCGCCTCATAACCCATAAGATGATCGCTCGCATCAAGCGCCGCCGCTTTCAGTTCGTCCAGATCCTCCCCCTGCAGACGCACTTCGATAGGTATGCCCGCCGGGCCGAAGCCCGGTTCCTGAATAATCAGACTTGAAAGCCCCGGGATATCACCGATCTGTTTGCGCCAGGCAACCGTCAACTCATCCAGGGTCATGGTTCGGCGCTCGGCACTCAACAGATCGACCATTACCGTTGCGACGTGGGCGCCCGACTCCTGTGCACTGGGGTTGTAATTGAAGCGTACCTGAATGGCGTCGACCAAGGGGGACTCATCGGGCTGTTCCGGCGTAAGAACATCATTGAGATGCCACATAGCGTCTGCAATCTGCGCCGCGGCCACCTCTGTGCGCGCCAGCGGAGTTCCTTGGGGCAGCAGAAGCCGGGCCTCTAACGTATCGCCGTCGAGATCGGGCATGGCTTCTGTGCTGACATGGCCACCTGCCATAAAGCCCGCCGTGCCCAGCAATATCAGCAACACTCCTCCTAACACGGCATAACGCCAACTCACTGCCCTGTCTGCGAGCCTGCCAACGCTTTCCTGAAACACGCCAAAATACCGGTCAAAAGCTGTGCGAAAACGGGATTGGGTGCCTGCCTGCAACGACGGAACACTGCCCTTGAGGTGATGCGGCAGGATCCAGAGTGCTTCTATAAGGCTCGCGAACAAGGCTGCAATCAACACCACCGGCAACACTTCAAGCACGGCACCCAACTCGCCGGCAAGAAACGCCAGCGGAGCAAACACCCACACGGTTGTTAGGAAAGACGAAACAACTCCCGGCAACACCTGTCGAGTGCCCTCTACTACGGCGTCTAAGGGCGATGCGCCGTTCCGGGCCTGGACGGCGATGTTATCGGCTATCACAACCACATCGTCCATGACGATACCGATCGCCATCAACAGTGCCACCAGGGTGATCATATTCAACGACAGGCCAGTCAGGCTCATCACAAAAAAGGCGCCCATAAACGCAACGGGTAAGCCGAGCACGGCCCAAAGCGCGAGACGCGGGCGAAAGAACAGGCCCATTACCACGATCAGCAACGCCAGCCCTGCTATGCCGTTGCTTACCAGCATTTCCAACCGATCGCGGACGATGCTGGTCATATCCTGCGTCAGAGTCAGCTGCAGTGGCCCGTCGATACTCTGGCGCTCAGCGTCTATTAATACTGTCAGCTCCTCCAGCACATTCAACGAGTCATCACGAAGCGTCTTGCTAACTTCCAGCACTACCGCGCGCTGGTTATTGAAATAGATCTGCGCCTCGGGTTGCTCGCCGGTTTCCCGCAGCGTTGCGATCTGGCCGAGGGTAAGCTCGCCTCCGCCGCTGCCCGAAACCACCACCAGATCCGCAAGCTCCTGCAGGCTGCGCCGCTGGTCGGTAAAACGCAGCAAAATGTCGCGTTCCGGGGTCTCCAGGGTACCCAGCGGCACATCGATGCTCTGCTGTCTGAGCCGCAACGCCAGATCGCCGGCGGACAATCCATACTGGGCCAGCACAGCCCGCGGTACCTCGACCTGCCACTGGCGCTGGGAAAGCCCCTGCAGAGTTACCTGGGCCACGCCCGGCAGCGCCATGATGCGTTCTTCCAGTTGCAACGCGTAGTTTTCAAGCTGGTTCGGTGCCATGTCGCCATAGACTGCAACGGCCGCCACCAGATCACTGCGGTGCAGCTCCCGCACCACTGGTCTTTCAGCCCGCGCCGGCAGGTCGGTAAGCGCGTTGACCTCGGTGTCGATATCGCTCAGAAAGCGGATGGAGTCGCCGGCAGCCTGCATGGTGACCGTAGCGCGGGCCAGATTGTCCTGCGCAACACACTCTATTTCGTCAAGGTAATCAACGCCCTTAACGGCATCGTACAAACGGCGACAGACCGCATCCTCCACATCAGCGGCACTGGCGCCGCGATAGACGACATCGATACTGACCTCAACAGGACGATAATCAGGAAAGGTTTCGCGCTTCAAGTTTGGTGCCGCAAATAAACCCGCCGCCAACAGCAGTAGCAGCAGCAGGTTAGCCGCTGTCGGATGGTCTGCAAACCAGCGGATCATTGCTCAGCACCCAGCGCAAGTTGTTTCAGGTGTTCTTCAAAATCCGGGTCACGATGTGGCGCAACTTTCATACCTGTGACGGCCGGCACAGGATCATCCGTTATCAGCAGTTCGCCGGCCACCAACCCATCTTCAATCACCGCCAGGCCGTTCTGTTCGAAAGCTACCGTCACCGGGCGCCGTTGCAGAAGGCTATCCTCCCCCAGCAGGTAAACCTCGCCCTGATGCACCGCCGAAGAAGGCACCGCCAGCAAAGACTGAGGGCTGTCGGCGGCAAACCTGACCTGCACGTGCATATCACGCTGAAACGCAGGGCGCTCAGGCACGCTTGCAAGACTGTAGGGCTGGTCCACCGTAACGACCACCCGCCCACTGCGTGTGCCGGGATCCAGACCACTGGCCACCCTGCTAACGCTTGCCGGCCAGCGCACAGCCGGGAAACCTGTCAGCTCCACCTCGCTGCGTATAGCCGCAAAATCAAGCCGTTCGGTGATATCCAGTGCGGCTGGCTGCGAATCAACCGGTATCGACACGGCTGTCATGAGCCTGCGTAACATGGCCAGTGGCACCTGCGCTTCAACTTCAGCCTGTTCAATACCGTCGGCAAGAAACAGAGGTTGCCCGAGAGCGGCGTACTGATGCTCTTCCACTTCGACAGTGCGAACGCGAAGATCGTATGGAGCGATAAAACGGGTGTCCTCAAGATCCTGACGACCCTGCTCCAGGCGCGTCCTGGAGCGTTGAACCTGTGCATCAAGATACTGCTGCTTCGACGGCAACAGCGAGAGCTGGTTATCCAGCGACTGTACAAGCTGGCGCTGCGCCAGGGTGGCACGGCGCTGCTCATCAAGTCGCGACCGGGACACGGCACCGGTTTCGAGGAGCCTCTCGATGCGGTTGAGCTCGCCTTCGGACAACTGCAGCCGTTCATTTTCCAGCTGTAACAGGTGGCGGGTGTTCGATGCTTCTGCTTCAAGCTGAGCCTGCTCGGCTGCCAGGGAGGCCAGCTCGGCTTCTGTCTCTGCAATCGCCAACTGGTAACGCCCCGGGTCCAGCGTCAGCAGCAATGTGCCCGCCGGCAGTAACGTACCACTGTTGAGTTGCGGGTGACGCTGAACAACGCGCCCGGCGACGTTTGCCACAGCCTGCCAGGTTTGTACCGGACGAGTAATGCCAAAACCCCGCGCCGTCAGAACAAATGGCATTGGCTGCACTTCAATCACCGTCATGTGCAGAGGTCGGGAATTCACTTCACTGTGTGCCGGCCTTTCGCGCAAGAAAATGAGAAGCGCAATCAGGAGAACGCCGCCCACCAGACCGACAAACGCCAACACCTTTCTATTACTGAACTGTCGCACGGCCATCGGATTTTCTCTTGTAATGATTCTCTGGGGAATAGATAGCATTCAATTACTATCTTCTTTCTAAAGACGTGTTTTGTCAATCACCCCGAATCAACTGCAATCTGCCAAACGCCCCCTTTCTATAACTCAATTCTCACTGCAATGGAGCCATACCCTTGCTTTACGCTCTCACTAATACCTATGGCGCTAGGCTCAGGAAACTCCTTGAGTTTGCGACACGAAGCCAATTGAGCATCAGCGCCAATGCGATCCTTTGCGAATCACATCGGGCCAGCGATTTCGAAAAAAGAGTGGGCACCGATGATAGTCGTGTGGATCAGTCGACCACTGATGGAGGGAATGAATGACTGCTATGTCGAAACGGAGCACCCCATAGCCGCACAGGCTCTGGCCAGCAGCGGACGATCAGCATCACTGAAAAACCATCATACAGCGCCAGACCGACATCTCCGGCAGGATTAAATTCCCGACTACTAAGTGTAGCAAAGAGGAATAGCCGCTGTTTAATCACGCACCTATTGCATGATAAAGGGCCACGCTATCCACCAACCGCTGGGCCTGGGCCATTGCAAGGGCCAGGCGGGTTTGCTGCCAGTGCCTGGGCATCGTTTTCTACTGCACGAAGGGTATCTGCCACATTTCGCAGCGCTTCCAGCACCACACCCTGGTAATTAGCCGCAGCGGCATCAAAGGCAGCAAGCGCTGCGCGTTTTTCTGCCGGTAGCCCGGGATTGAACAACGGCTAGATGAGCTGCCCGACCAGTCCCCACACAGCGGAACCACTACCGAACAGTGCGCCGGTGGTGAACGCCTGGGAACCGAGATTGGCGCTTAAGCCTAGTTGTGGGTAGAGTTTTGCCACTGCCACTGCCACGCCGTAGTCGGCATTGGCTGCGTACAGCAAGGACTCAGCGACCTGGATATCCGGGCGGCGGCGCACCAGTTCCGAGGGCACAATGGTCGGTAGTTCGGCAGGCAGGGTGAAATCGGCCAGTGTGAAGGCAGGGATTCCGCCCGCACCCGGGGATCGGCTAGCGAGTACTGCGAGAAGATGTTCGGTCTGTTACAGTTGTTTGTGCAAAGCGGGCAGTTCGGCGCGCGCCTGCTCCACCTGGGTTTGTAACGCAAACGCTTCATCCGGCACAACCGACCAGGAGTCCAGCAAGGGCCAATGCAGTGAGTTTCCGAGCAGGAAGATGAGCTGTTTTTGTGCGACTGGTATTGTGGCCCCGCATCATCTTATTAGTGTTGGTCATAGAAATGCTCTACGAACGGTTTACGGAAGCTTTGATGGCAGGTCAGGCAAGTGTTTTGCAGTGACGCGAAGGATGAGATTACGGTTTGCCCATCACTGCGAAGAGCGGCCTGCTCCAGTGCTCGCGCCGCCTGGCGCGTCTTCTTGTCATATCCCTCGAACTTGCCAACATCGGTGCCGGCAAACATTAGGATGCGCATCTTTTCTCCCAGCGGCGGCTGCGAGTGATCGGCAATCAATGGTGCAATTTTTCCCACCATGTCCCAGTCCTCACGGGAAATGCCATCCGTAACGCTCTGCATGTTTTTGCTCAGGTCTTGCATGATCTTGCGTAGCGCCAGTGGTTCGGCCTTTTCGACGTCATCGGCCCAGGCCTGTGAGTAGTTGCTCGCCAGGAGCGTGCCGATGGCTATAGCTGTGAAAAATGTTTTGCAAGGATGTCGGTGTTGCATGGAAATCTCCTTAGAAATAGTAGGTCAATGTTTCTTGTGTGAGTATTCAGCACGTGCAACGCACCCTGCGCCCCACTAGAACTCGATGCTCAGCGCAACTGAGCCGTATGTCTGGTTGGTTTGCTGCTCCTCGAATTCACGAGAGCGATAAACCCGCATCACGGCCAATCTGGCGCCATGTCCCGCCAACAGGCCATGAACGCTGATACCGACTGCTGCCTGGGCAATCCATGGCCGACGCGTGACACTGTGGCTTGATCGAAAGAGGTTTCCATCGAGCGAAAAATCGTGCGCAACAAGCTTTGTTTCAAGCATTCCGAAAACATGAACACCAGGACGCGGTTTGGTGGCGGCGTTGTTGGCACCATCTGCCTTGCTGTGGATCGAGGCGGCTGATGGTGGACGATTTTCAGCACCGGGCCGGATGGGATAGCTCCCAAAATCGTTTGGCAGATTCCATCCTATTCGCCCTTCAATGCCAAGCGTGGTGGAGGTTTCGATGTTACCCAGCCGAAGTCCCAGAGTACGTATCGAATCGGCAGAAAAGCCAGGTACGATTGCACCCGTTCCACGATAGTCCTTAAATTTTTGGTCAAGGGCCAATTGAATAGCGGGTTCATTTTTCAACTGGTGTTGCCAACCCCGAAACCTGTTGGCACCGATTGCATCGTGAACTACATTTTGTGATTGCTCTGCCAGAGATAACGGGCCGATAACGCCCAATGTGATCTCACGCGTGTCGAGCATTTCAAGATTCGTCTGTGGTTCGTGTTTTCTTCGGTTCCACGACAACCCCATGTAAAGCAATCCCGCATAAGGTCGATCATCAAGGATCAGCTCGGTCCGAGTGTTATCCTCCGGGGTGTACATGGACTGGCCAAACTTGACCACCACGTTTTGCGTATTGGCGGAGTATCCCGCATCGGCCCAAAAATCAGGGTTCATGAACTTGATGAGTTTAGCATGTAGCCGAACCGGTACCGGCAGGCACTCGGGCCGAAGCCTTCCAGCCATGTCATGGGAAACCAGGGTGAAGCCCACGCCGTTCGTGTAGTTCTGGTCGGTACCGGTGAACAGGTCGTTCTCCAGCCTCGCGGTTCCACCACGAAATTTGATGACCTCATTCGGCTTGCAATTCCTGATACTTGAGTCATCTTCACTGACTGCTTGTGCGGTGGCCGGTAGGAGGCACAAACTATTCAGCAGAAACACCAGGGCGAGTCGCCCCAGACTATGCCTTGTCAGTAATTTCGCCGACATACGAGTCAGATTGCAAGCGCACATGGTCATTCCAGTGTGGCGTCATGGGCCGATGGTTCCCTACTACAAGCTGCCTGGATGATGGCAACGATTTCTTCCACAGTGTCCACGCGCGCAAAGAACTGCACAACTTGCGCACTAATGAATTGTTTACCCTTTGTGGTTGTATTGGCAGCTGTCATAACGTTATGCGTTGCGCCGCAACAGCCGACGCCAGGCAATAATCGCGATTGTCGCCCACACTAATGTGCGCAGGCTCATGGCGACCACCGTACGTTGCTCGTAGGCACCACCGGAATACACGTGCGCGCCAAAAGCAACGAACGTGAGCGCCGTCGCTGCGGCGATGGCGATGGCCAGCCACGCGGCCCAGCGCTGCTGCATCCATAGCCCGGCGCCGGCAATGACGTAGGCGAAACCTGCCAAAAAGTTGAACCAAAGCACGAACGGCACATAGTTCCCGGCAGCGACACGCGCCGCCTCGTCACCGAACAGGATCGTGCCGCCTTCTTTGATTGTCAGCAGGCCGAACCCAACGGCGACCAGGGGAAGCGCCCAGATCCAGATGCTGCGCTGCTTGCGTGTTGTCATGTCTTTTCCTCTCAGTTCATGCAAAAGTTTTCAGATATTCCGTAACGGCAGTAGCAAGGAGCTCATTCGAAACCCCGCCCTTCACCTGCTTCCTCGTGGGTCACGCCATAACGGATGTGGTAGATGCGTTTGAAGGGGGGGATGATTTTTTCGTCGTGGGTGACAACGATGATGGCGGTCTCGAACTTACACGCCATGTCGTTGAGGTTGCGGATGACGGCCAAGGCGCGCTCGCTGTCGAGCGTTGCCGTCGGTTCATCAGCCAAGATAACGGGCGGGCGGTTGACCAGGCCTCGCGCGATCACTACCCGCTGCTGTTCGCCACCGGAAAGCTGTGATGGCATGGAACGGGCTCGGTGCTGCACGTCCAGTGCCGTGAGCAGTTCCAGTGCCTTGGCACGCGCCTTGCCCTTCTCGATAAGACGATGCAGGCGTTCCCTGTACCGTTGAATCAGAGTCTGCACCATGCGCTTGGCCGGCGTCGATTCGGCGCGCTGAAGTTCGCCAAACATCATCCTAGGTTCCCCAGGGTGTTCGGCCACCCACTCCATGACCGCCCGCCGGATGGTTTCCTTGTTGGGGAAATGCCGAAACAGTGCCCCCTGGGTCAAGTTCATGTGCTTGGCGATTGCCGCAGTCGTGATCCCGCTGGGATTTTGTGAACCGGCCTGCTCAACCACAGACTCGACTGTCACGGCCCGACGTTCATCGGCCGGAAGATGCTTGGGATGCTTTTTCACGCTAGCTCATCACAATAAGTAGTAATTAATTACTATCCTAGTTGAAAAAAATAAACTTGCAACACGGTACTCACAATAGAGTTCATCCACAGGGGTCCTTTCTTCCCTCTGAGTGGTACACGCACGAACTCTCTCGCCTTCCACTCCAGCGCCAAAGATCCCGTATCACCAAGTCAGCAATCAAGGCCCCATGCGTAAACTGCTGAAGGTTGCCACCTATCGGAGCGTATCGATGCGGGGTTCAAACTCTACTACGAACAATATTGTGCCTGCGGTGACATGGAAAACCGGATCAAGGATTAGCAGCTGGATCTGTTCGCCGATCGCATATCCAGTACCCAGTGGTGGGCCAATCAGTGGCGGCTCATCCTCTCCGGCTTTGCCTACACCTTGTTCGAGCGTCTGCGGGTGCATCTGAAAAACACACCCTTCGAACGCATGAGCGCTGGCACCCTGCGGTTGAAACTAATCAAGGTCGGGGCTGTGATCATCCGCAACACCCGCCGAATCCGGGTGTTGATGAGTGATAGCTATCCCTACAAGAAAGACCTCTCAGCACTGGTTCAGCGATTGGTGCCCAGTTAGATGACCGGGCTCCCCCGGCCCGACACCAATGGGGAAAAGGGGGAGTTGTGTCTGAAGGTCAGGAATCGTTTAACTTCTGATCAAAAACAACCTGAACGAGATGCCGAACACCGGGATACCCTCAGGCAACTGGGCATGATGGGCTACTATGAGAAGTTCGGGCTAGGAGTCTGCGCGGTAGAAACGTTGTTATGACACAATAGACTCATCTTCTCCAACCAAGGAATAGACGTCATGGGAACGAGTTTTCGACCTTATTCGCCAGATCAGGAGTTGCTGCTGCCTCCCAGTCTTAACGAATGGCTGGCCGAAGGCCATCTGGCCTACTTCATTAGTGACGTTGTCGAAGAACTGGACTTAAGCGCCTTTTATGCTTGCTACGAGGGAGACGGCCGCCGCAAGTCGCCTTTCGATCCGCGCATGATGCTGAAAGTGTTACGCGACCGGAACTTTCTCGTCCCGCAAGATTGCCCGCAAACTCGAAGAGGACGTGGCCTTTCGCGTGCTGGCGGCCAACAATTTCCCCAAGCATCGAACCTTGTGCGATTTCCGCAAACAGCACTTGAATGCTTTCAGAGAGGTGTTTGTTCAGGTCATCCAGATTGCCCGGGAGGCGGAGCTGATTCGTCTGGGAACGCTGGCGATCGATGGCACCAAGATAAAGGCGAATGCCAGCAAGAATATTCTGGGCTTTCGTCAGTTCAGTATGCGGGGGCTTGCGGCGGCGAAAGGCGAATGGGATCTGGTCTGTCTTGCATTGAACCTGAGGCGCATGAGGACTCTGGTGCGCTTCGACTAGAAGCCTGAGGCCTGTTTGGCGCTTAATCGAGTCTCATCGAGGCCAGAGCTATCCGTACAAGCGCTCCATTGGCCGCATTCTGAAGCGAAGCGAGTCTTTGCAGAACATCACCCGAAATAGGGCGACTTGGAGCATCCGGTTGAGGCTGGAGAACCGTCTCGAAAACTTCTACCGCGCAGACTCCTAGCCGATTCAGATGGCGGTCATGGATGACAAGGGATCCACTGTATAAGACATAGAAATCTCCCTTCCAGGTGGAGCCCCCATCAACCTAGTCGTTTGACAGTTTCACTACCCTCAATCGTAGGGCATTCGTAATGACGCTTACCGAAGACAGCGACATGGCCGCAGCCGCAATGATGGGCGACAGAAGGATGCCGGCAACTGGATACAAGACCCCCGCCGCAATCGGCACGCCCGCGGCGTTGTAAACGAACG
>Ga0307952_1000829_pt1 | contig 16462 bp, 9 predicted proteins | sample OrgLakmetagen376_FD_201821 | JGI IMG/M metagenome (GOLD analysis project Ga0307952, IMG submission 201821) | Saline water microbial communities from Organic Lake, Antarctica - #376 | ecosystem: Environmental > Aquatic > Non-marine Saline and Alkaline > Saline | place: Antarctica: Organic Lake...
AGAGCCGATTTTAGTTTTGTCCTCAAGCTTAAGCTTGTGGCCAAATTGTGAAACCAAGGTCTTTAAATCCTGCAATTTTTCAGAATTGGGTTCATCGTGGCACCGGTACACAAAAGTTTTTGCTTTTTTCCCTTCTTCTTTTTTTCCGATGAATTCAGCCACCTTTCGGTTTGCGAGCAGCATAAATTCCTCGATGAGTTTATTGGCCTCTTTTTGGGTTTTGAAAAAAACGCCCACGGGTTCATTATCCTCATCAAGATCAAATTTGACCTCGGCTTTGTCAAAAGAAATGGCGCCGGCACTCATCCTCCGGCCGCGCATTATTTTTGCCAGACCGTTCAAGGTGGTCACGGCTTCAACAATTTCAGGTTTAACGCTATATTTTTTATCGGTGTGCGAAATTTCAGCTGGCACTTCGGCGCTTTGGTTTTCTATAAAATGCTGGGCTTCTTCATAGGCAAAGCGCGCATCGCTATAAGTCACCGTTCGGCCAAACCATTCTTTTTTAACATAGCCATTTTTATCGAGTTCGAATACTGCTGAAAAGGTATATTTTTCTTCGTTTGGGCGCAGCGAGCATGCTCCATTAGAAAGTACTTCTGGCAACATTGGCACGACGCGGTCCACGAGATAAATGGAAGTTGCGCGATCAAAGGCTTCCTCGTCCAGGATGGTTCCCGGTTGTAAATAATGGGATACATCGGCAATGTGGATGCCGATTTCTTGATTCCCGTTGTCCAGTTTTCTAAAGCTCAGGGCATCGTCAAAATCCTTGGCGTCTTTTGGGTCAATCGTGAAGGTCAAAACATCGCGCATATCACGGCGTTTTTTGACCTCACTTTTATGAATTTTTGTGTCGATTTGATTGGCATAGTCCTCGACTTCTTTTGGGAATTGTGATGGTAAACTGTTTTCCCTGAGAATGGTTTGCATCTCTGTTTCATGTTCACCCGGTTCACCAAGGATTTCAGTGATATTTCCAATTGGCGAACTGTCTTTTTCACCCCATTTTTTCAATTCAACCACCACAACCTGGCCATCTTTGGCCTCGTTAATGTTGGATTTTGGAATAAAAAAGTCGGTGTAAACCTTGGGGTTTTGAATGCTGACAAACCCAAAGTTTTTATTCCTGCGGAAGGTGCCGACAAAAGTCGTTTTTTTGCGCTCGGTTATTTCAACCACTTTACCTTCTTCCTTTCTTTTTTTCTTGTTGAAGAAAATACTGATTTTCACACGGTCTTTATTAAAAGCGTGATTGATGTTTTTGCGGAAGACAAACACATCGTCCTCTAATTCCTTGACGATCGCATAAGCATCGCCACGGGCGGTCATATCGAGGACGGCGTCATAGAGTTCCACGTTCTCGTCATATTGATATTTTCCGCGGGAAACTTGCTTCAATTTGTTTTTATCCGCGAGTTTTGAAATATTTTCAACTACTTTATCGCGCTCATCAGGTTCTTCAATATCCAGTTTTGAGACAACTTGTTTATGGTTGAAATTTTTATCGGGGTTTTTCCTGAAAATTTTCAGGATTTGATCTTTGATCTTTTTCGTTTTGGAAGTATTTTTATCTTTACTCATTATGTTTTTTTATCAACGGCTAAAAATAAGGGTAAAATATTTCTTGCCAGTGGTTTCGGTTTAAAATTTTGTTAAGGGGTTTAGATGTGATTTTTTTAAAATTTTGGTACTACCACGAATATTGTGGAATTTAGCCTTCGGATACTAAGACATAAGACTTGTTGACCTGCCTGCCGGCTAGGCAGGCAAGATAATGGTACAACCTAAATTTTTAATTGAATAGTTCAAAATTGAATTTGGTTTTTTTCAATTTTAGGGGTTTTTGATTTTCAATATTTTGCGTGAGTGATTGAACGGCCTGTTTGAGCTCTTTTTTGCTGGGCTTCAAGGCTCCTTAATTCCCAGCAAAAAAAGCGAGTAGTGAAAGCACGACCCCCAAGTGCATTGTATGAAATTATTAAAAAAAATAGAATTGCTTTTTAGTGATAGAAATCAGCATCAAAAACCTAAATACCTGGGGGCACGCCCAAATAATAATTATCTAAAATGCAATTCCTGATTTCCATAAAGCGTTAAATTATGTTTTATTCCGCCATTGAATAAAAGCGGGAACGCTGTATTAATTAAAACCCGATGCATTTTGATGAACGTTTATACCGAATGGGATTTGTAATGTCGCATAATTGTTTCTTACCAACAACTCTAAAACTGCTTAAAAATTATTGGTATAAAATCTACCTCAGCCTAATACTTTACAGAAAATCTATTAGAGCCTTACACATTTAAATTGGTATCACATTAAAATTGCTTGGGGTCTAATCTAAAAATCCTTATCATTAGCCTCTCGAAATTCTACACTTTGGACAAGTCCCGACATTTTTTTTTCACCTATAAATTTATCAGCAAAGGGCTGTTTTTATTTGGCCTGATTTGCATTTTTTGCGCTTGCGAAAACCAACAAAGCAAGCACACAGAAGGTCAGGTTTTCCGCTATAACGAACACGCGAATATTTCGTCGCTGGATCCAGCCTTTGCAAAAGACCAGCGCAATATTTGGCCGTGCAACCAACTGTATAACAGCTTGGTGCAATTCGATGACAGCCTGAATATCCAGCCCGATCTCGCTAAAAAATGGACTATTTCCAAAGACGCGCTGACTTACACCTTTCATTTACGCCGGGATGTTCACTTTCATAAAAACCCTGTTTTCGGCGAAGATTCCACGCGTTTGATGAACGCAAAGGATGTGGTGTTTAGCTTAAATCGCTTGACCGACGCCAAACTCGCCGCACCTGGAAGTTGGGTAATGCAATCTGTCAAAACAGTCAAAGCTGAAAATGATTCAGTTGTCAAAATCAAATTGAACCGGCCTTTTCCGGCCTTTCTGGGTTTGCTGTCGATGAAATATTGCTCGGTCGTTCCACAGGAAATGGAAAAGTTGAGCTTTCGCTCAAACCCAATCGGCACCGGGCCATTCTATTTTAAACGCTGGGAAGCCAATGAAAAATTAGTGTTTCGAAAAAACGACCTCTATTTTGAAACCGATAAAAAAGGGAATTTTTTGCCTTATCTGGAAGCGGTTGCCATTACTTTTTTACCGGACAAGCAGAGTGAGTTTTTAGAGTTTTCGCAGGGCAATATTGATTTTTTGAGTGGTTTGGACCCGTCTTACAAAGATGAGTTGCTAACAATAAATGGGGAATTACGCCAAAAATATAGCGACCGCATTCAAATGTTGAAAGCGCCTTATCTCAACACAGAATATCTGGGTTTTTATTTGGAGGGCGCCTCGCCTGAAATCAATAGCCAAAAGGTGCGTCGCGCAATCAATTATGGTTTTGACCGAAAAACGATGATCGATTTTTTGCGCAACGGCATTGGGACGCCAGCCACCCAGGGTTTTATTCCCAAAGGCCTGCCGAGTTTTTCAAAAAAGGAATTTTATACATATAAACCTGAAAAAGCACGCCAACTTATTCAGGAATACAGCGAAGAAACCGGTGATCAAAACCCGAAAATCAGCATTAGTACCAATGCGTCTTATCTGGATTTAGTGGAATTCATTCAGCGGGAATTGCAGAAAACCGGCTTGCAAGTGGATATTGATGTGATGCCGCCCTCGACTTTGCGCCAACAGCGTTCTGCGGGGCAACTATCAGTTTTTCGTGCTAGCTGGATTGCCGATTATCCAGATGCTGAAAATTATCTGTCTCTTTTTTACAGTAAAAATTTTGCCCCAAACGGTCCGAATTACACGCATTTTAAATCCAGAAAATTTGATGCCCTTTACGAAAAAGCCATCAGGATCGGCGAGCTGAAAAACAGAAAACCCCTTTACCGCAAAATGGATTCCCTGATAATGAATAAAGCCGTTGTCGCGCCACTTTATTACGATGAGGTGATTCGGTTTAAACAGAAAAATGTGGAAGGTTTGGGCATCAACCCACGAAATTTGTTGGATTTGATGCGGGTAAGAAAAGCTAAGTGATATTTGGTGACTTTATACCAAGAAAATAAAGTTTATAAAATTGACTATCTTTGAAGTATGAAGACGATGACACTCAATATACCAGATGGCGCGGACCTTGATGAAAAGGAAATTACTTTGATGCTCGCCAGTCGGCTTTATGAAAGTGGAAAATTATCGCTCGGCCAGGCGGCAGACGTTGCCGGTTTGAGGAAAAAAACTTTTGCTGAACTCTTGGGGCATTTCGATGTTTCTATTTTTAATTATTCGGAAAAGGATTTGGAAAATGATGTAAACAATGTCTGAAACCATAATTTCTGACACCAGTTGTCTTATTGTGTTGAGTAAAATAGACAAACTTGATCTATTAAATGTGGTTTTCGGCTCTATCACAACAACCGTTGAGATCGCTGAAGAATACGGAAAAGCTTTACCGCAATGGGTTATTATCAATAGGGTTCGACACACGAAAAGCCAAGATTTACTTGAATTGCAAATAGATAAAGGTGAATCAAGCGCTATTGCCTAAGCTTTAGATATTTCAGACAGCATTCTGATTTTAGACGATATTAAAGCCAGAAAAATAGCCAATCGGTTGAAGTTGAATTATACTGGTACGCTTGGTGTGATTATAAGGGCAAAACTAAACGGGCATATTCCGAGTATAAAACCTATTTTGCTCAAACTTCAAGAGACTAATTTTAGAATAACCAAAGCCTTAGAAAAACAAGCTCTGATAATAGCCAAAGAGTAGATAACAGTACAGCCTGAAAAGAACTATCTTAAATTCAGTTGATTAGAAGTGTTAAAATTTCAATTATATCGGCATCAACACCACCGAATTTATTGGATTTAACAAGGGTTGAAAAAGTGAAAAATAAATAAATCCTGAAAAAGTTCGCTAATTGCATTAGATTATTTAAGAAAACCTATATTTTTAGACAGTTCAATTATTTCCGCTTAATATTTCCGATCTGCTATGAAAAAACTGCACCTCTTCTTCCTTATCGCCAGCTCTTTGCTATTTCTCAATTGTTCTGACGACGATGAGAAGTCGCAAAAACAAGACAATGCCTCTGACTTTCGGGATTATATTGCTTTTCACACCCACGGAACCCAATCCATTGCAGATCCCATAAAAATTGAACTGGCAAAACCTGCTGTAAATTTCAAGGCAAGTGAAGCCGGCGATGGCAAATATCTTGAAATATCGCCAGAGGTTGAGGGAAAGCTCAGGATTTCTAAAGGGCAAATACTTCAGTTTACGCCCTCAAAAAACTTGAAGCCAAATATAGAATATCACGTTGAGGTCAAGCTCAATAAATTGTTTAAGAAAGTGAAAGAGGGGCAAGAAACCTTTTCTTTTTCGTTTAAAACAATCACATCAAATTTTTCGGTCAACATCGGGAATATTCAGTCTTACGACCGGGACTTTCAATACATAACCGGCGATATCCGCTTTTCGGATGTGGTGTCTTTTAAAAACGCTCAGGACATTTTATCGGTGCGATATAATGATGAAGGCAAAGATATTGAGTGGAATTCAAATCAGGACGGGGCAAAGGCATTTTCATTTACCATAGACAGCCTCGAACGCTTGGATTCTGATACTGAATTAAAAATCAAATGGACCGGCAAGCCTTTGAATATCGATAATGAGAGTTTCCACGAAATTACCATTACCGGAAAAAATAATTTTAAAGTCGTCAATGTTGATAGCGATATGCGGCCGCAATCATCGGTAAGCATTAATTTTTCAGACCCTTTGCAACGCGGTCAGGATTTTAGCGGTTTGGTTTCCATTGAAGGTGTCAAAGAAAAGGACCTGCGTTTTGAAACCAATGGCAACGTGCTGAAAGTTTATTTGTCTGACCGGATAATCGGCACTAAGGAAATTACTGTTTTTCGCGGCATAAAAAGCGATTATGGCAATTCCCTCAACGAGAATTTGAGCCGTACAGTGCGATTTGAACAGATAAAACCCGGGGTTCGGATGGTTTCCAAAGGTGTGATTTTGCCCAATGCTAAATCTTCCCCTTTATATTTTGAAACGGTCAATCTCGCCGCCGTTGACATTCGCGTGATAAAAATTTATCAAGATAACGTACTGCAATTTCTGCAACAGCACGACCTGAATGAAACCAATGATTATTATTTGCGCCGCGTTGGAAATTTAATCAAACGCAAGCGCATTACTTTGAACGTCGATCAATTCAGCACAGGAACTTGGCAAGCCCACGCCATCAACCTTTCTGAACTTTTTGATAAAGATGCGGGCTCGGTTTATCGCGTTGAGTTGAGTTTTAGGAAATCATACAGCACTTATTCCTGTGATGATAATCAAAAAAATCCTGAGGATGTTATCGCAGCTTTAGGGGAAGAAACCGAAGTTTTTAATAAATACCGCGAAGGTCAATACTGGAATAACGAAGTCAATCGATGGCGCGACCGCCATTATAATTGGCGCGAACGAAAAAATCCCTGTGCCGAAGCCTATTATCGCGACGACCGTTTTGCTATGACCAATTTGATCGGCTCTAATTTGGGGATTACCGTTAAAGAAGGCAGGAATAATTCATATCATTTTGCGGTCAGCAATATTTTGGAAGCTGAACCAGAGTCAAAAGTAAACCTGAAACTCTATGATTATCAGCAGCAACTCATTTATGAAACCACGACAGACACAAAAGGGATGGCGGTTATTGATAGCCCAAAACCGGCTGCATTTGTAGTGGCCAATAAAAATAAACATTTTGCCTATGCTAAATTGGATGACGGCAATGCGTTGTCAATGAGCCAGTTCAAAGTCGCCGGAAAAGAACTGCAGCGCGGCCTGAAAGGTTTTATCTATAAAGAACGCGGCGTTCACAGGCCTGGCGACACGGTTCATTTGACTTTTGCTTTTGAGGATAAATTAAATCCGCTGCCTAAAAATCATCCTGTCAAACTCGAAGTGACCAATGCCCGTGGAAAATTAGTGCAGCAAACTTTGCTTCATAAAGGCCAACAATCTTCCACCAAAAGCGGCGCAATAGCAAAAAAAGGGTTTTACTATTTTCCCGTTCCCACAAAAACATCTGATCCCACGGGAACTTGGAATGCAAAAATTAAAGTTGGCGGGGCGAGTTTTGAAGAGCGGTTGCGCATAGAAACGGTAAAACCAAACCGGCTCAAAATCAAGTTGGATTTTAACGACAAAATTTTGACCACTCAGCGCCCAATTTCAGGAATAATTTCTTCGACTTGGCTTCACGGCGCGCCGGCCAGAAAACTGGATGCAAAAATGACGATGACCGTCCGTCAATCTTCAGAAGGCTTTAAAACATTTCCGACCTATAAATTTCAAGATCCCACCCGTGATTTTGATGAAATCGAAGTTCCGGTGGTTGAAAGTACCTTATCTCAAGAAGGGAAACTGAATTTTTCAAAAGACTTGAGCATCGATAAAAAAGCCCCGGGAATGCTCAAAGCAACTTTTTTGACCAAAGTCTTTGAAGGCGGTGGAAGTTTTAGTCTGGATGTGTTCAGTAAAAAATTAGCGCCATTCTCAAATTTTGTAGGCCTCAAATCGCCAGAACCCCACCGTTATGGTTCTTATTATACAAACGATAGCAACGAGTTTCAAGTGGTGAGTGTCAACGATCAGGGAAAAGCCGTTTCAAACCGAAAACTCAACGTGTTTATTTATCGCATCAGCTGGCGCTGGTGGTGGAACCGGTCCAATGAAAACCTCTCGAGTTATGCAAACTCTGCATCACACGATAGCTATCGCGAAATGAACATTAGCACAGATTCCCGTGGAAAAGCGACTTTTGATGTGAATATTCCCGAAGATGAGGGCGGACGTTATTTGATTCGTGTTGTCGATGCAGAATCTGGTCACGCCACCGGAAGAACGGCTTATTTTTACCGAAATTGGTGGAAACGCCCTGCCGGCGGAAGCAAGGAAAGTGCAAAAATTTTGGTTTTTTCTGCCGATAAAGACGATTATCAAGTTGGCGAAACGGCAAAAGTGACTTTTCCTTCCGGTAAAGGCGGTCAAGCTTTAGTGAGTGTTGAGAATGGAACTGAAACTTTAAACACTGAATGGGTCGAGGCCAAAGACAAAGAAACTACGGTTGAAATTCGGATTACAAAAGAAATGACGCCCAATGTTTACATCAATATTTCTTTGCTTCAACCTTATGAAAAAGTTGACAATGACTTGCCAATCCGACTTTATGGTGTCGTTCCCATAAATGTGGAAAACCCAAAAACTAAATTGCACCCAGAAATCGATATGCCCGGTAAACTGCGGCCTGACCAAAATTATAAAGTCGCAGTGAGCGAAAAAAATGACAAGCCGATGACTTATACGCTCGCCGTTGTCGATGAGGGATTGCTGGATTTGACGCGTTTTGAAACGCCTGCAATTCACGATGCCTTTTACAGCCGCGAAGCTTTGGGCGTCAAAACCTTTGATATTTATGACGACGTTATCGGCGCCTATTCCACAAAAGTGGATAATATTTTTGCTGTCGGTGGTGGCCGGAAAGGTGCTAATGCCAAAAAGAAAAAAGCCGATCGTTTTAAACCCGTGGTCAGTTTTATTGGGCCATTTAAATTGAAACCTGGTCAAAAACGAACGCATACTTTGAAAATGCCAAATTATATCGGTTCGGTAAAAACAATGCTCGTTGCCGGTGATGTTTCGAAAGGCGCTTATGGCAGCACCGATAAAACCACGCCGGTCAAAAAACCTTTGATGGTTTTAGCTTCTTTGCCGCGCCAACTTTCGCCTGGCGAAACCGTGACCCTTCCCGTGACTGTTTTTGCGATGGAAGACAAGGTCAAAAACGCAACTGTTGAGGTAAAAACGACCGATGCTTTAAAACCAATCGGTTCGGAAAAGAAGGATGTCCATTTTGATGAACCCGGTGAAAAAATTGTTAATTTTAAGTTTAAAGTAAATTCTTCCGATGATGTTCAGAAAGTAAGGATAAACGCTCGCAGCGGAAATGAGCGCTCAAAATATGCCGTTGAATTGGATGTGGAAAATCCAAATCCGATTTCGCAAAAAACAAAAGAATTGCAACTTAAGCCTAATCAGGATAAGCAGATTTCATATCAAACTTTTGGCGTTGAGGGAACAAATGAGGCGGTCTTCGAAGTTTCATCCATTCCGTCAATTGATTTGAAACGGCGGTTGGGGGAATTGATTTCATTTCCCCACGGTTGCATCGAGCAGACCACTTCAAAAGCCTTTCCACAGCTTTACCTCGATCAGATCACAAATTTATCGGTTGAAGAAAAAAATAAAATTGATAGAAATATTAATGCGGCGCTGGACAAATTACAGAATTTCCAGACTTCAGAAGGCGGCTTTGCTTATTGGCCCGGAAATAGCAGAATCAGTCAGTGGAGCACAAACTATGTTGGGAATTTTATGTGGGAAGCCAAACAAAAAGGCTATCACTTGCCGGTCAACGTTTTGAGCAGTTGGGTTCAATACCAGAAAAATGCTGCCAGGGATTATCGCAATGGGTCCGTTCACAACACGACGCTGTTGCAGGCTTATCGGTTATATACGTTGGCTTTGGTCGGTCAGCCGGCACTTTCGGCGATGAACAGGTTGCGCGAATCAGGGAATTTGAACAATGATGCAAAATGGCGATTGGCAGCTACTTATGCAATTGCAGGAAAAAATAGTGTTGCACAAAGCTTAATGCAAGACGCCAAAATTGATTTTAATGCAAAGCGCTATCATTATTACGGCTCAAAAATCCGGAATGAAGCGATGGCTTTGGAAACTATGATTTTGCTGAAAAATAATAAACAACGTCAACTGGCGGAAGATATCGCCAAAAAGCTTTCTTCAAAACGCTGGTTGAGCACGCAATCTACAGCCTATGGATTGATGGCCATTTCAAAAATGCTCATCAACAACGGCGGGTCAGATATTGATATTGAATTTGAGGATCAAGGGAAGATGCAAAGTTTGAGGACTCAAAAAAATATCGCTACGCGTAAATTAAATTTCAAAAAAGGAGCAAATACGCTTAAGCTGAAAAATAAGGGTTCAAACCTAATTTACGTCAGCTTGCTTCAAAAAGGGAAACTACCGCTCGGGGAAGAACTGGAAGAGAGTAAAAACCTGAATTTGAGTGTGAGTTATTACAGTCCTTCCGGCGAGGTTTTGAATGTAGGCAACATTCAACAGGGCGATAATTTCACTGCAAAAATTAAAATCAGCAATCAATCCTATGCCGATGTCGAGCACGTCGCCCTGACGCAGTTTTTCCCGAACGGCTGGGAAATCGTGAACACGCGATTTACAGATCTCAAAGGTGGGGTGGAAGCTGAAACCAATTATACCGACATCCGCGACGACCGCGTCAATTATTATTTTGATCTCGACCGAGGAAAAAGCAAGGTGTTTGAAGTGGAACTCAACGCGTCTTATCTGGGTAAATACTACCTGCCCGGTTCACAGGCCATAGCAATGTATGACGGCGATTATTTTTCCCGGAATAAAGGCCAATGGGTTGAGGTGGTTGAAAATTGATGTGATGATGTGATGATGTGTTGAATTGCTGATGTGTTGATTTGACAATGTGTTGATTTGACAATGTGTTGATTTAAAACCTGCAGGATTTAAAATGAATTCTTTAAACAAAAAAGTTGATTAGAAACTTTCTGAGCAGAACGTTCAGTTTTGAATTAAATAATTAAAATAGTTTGTTATGGATACAATTTCTAATAAAATATCATCGAAACTGTTTTACTTCTTAATTTCCTTGATTATTATAAGTTGTAAACCTACTTTTTCTGTTGAAAATAACGCTCAGCAAAAAACTACAAAGCAAAAACATATGCTTTGGAAAGTTTCTTCAGACAAGGGTATGCAAGCTTATTTAGCCGGTTCGATTCATACTGTGAGACCGGATTTTTATCCCTTGGATCCTATATTTCAGGAAATTTTTGAAAAATCAAATCCCATTGTTTTTGAAACAGGTTCGAACTCAGGAAGGGACGCCTTGCGTTCTGCTATGATGAGTAAGGGTATGTATTTAAATGATAATAAATTGAGCGACCATATCCCAAAAAGTTTATACAAGAAAACGCAAAAACAATTTAAAAAGTTTGCGCTTCCATTTCAAAGAAAAATTAAACCTTGGTTGGCCGCAGTTCTCATTTCCGTTTCTAAATCGGTCGAAGCAGGAGCAACGGAAGACGGCCTCGACATATTCTTCTTAAAAAAAGCCAGGACCGCCGAAAAAAATGTTGTGGATTTAGAGACATATGAACAACAACTGGATTTTTTTTCCAATATGGACGAAGAGTTTCAAATTCAATTTCTCAAAAAAGTAATAAGTGAAAATGATTTTTCTGAATCGGATATAGAGCAAGAAACTCAATATTGGAAGAATGGAAATGTGAAAGCAGCGCGCGAATCACAAGCGGAATTGTCAGAAGAATTTAAACAAATATTTTTAAAAAACCGCAATAAAGACTGGCGAAGACAATTAATAGAATTATTCAAAAAACAGGAAATCCCTTTTATAATTGTGGGGTTAAGACACCTCATAGGCGACAACAATTTAATCGATATGTTACGAGAAAAAGGTTTTACCGTGGAACAAATGTAACGAACCTCACCAATGAACGCTCAAATAATTTTCTACGCAGCGTATATCTAAATAAATTATGGGGTCCCAGCCTTAAGGCATTTTATTAGTGGCAAGAATAACTTTGATCCTTATAGGCATATTATATTTATCTTCAAGCTAAAAAACCTTAATGTTTCAATCTGGGGGAAAATCCCTCGCCTTTAGGCGACGACTTTAGTATTTTTGCAAGTATGCAGAATTACCGAAAGACTTCCCATACGACCTATGATTGCAAATATCATATAGTTTGGATCACCAAATATAGGAAAAGAGTTATGTCCGGGGAAGTTGGCAAACGTGTTCGTGAGTTGGTCAGAGAAGTTTGTAAAGGGAATGACGTTGAAATCTTGAAAGGTCACGTTTCCAAAGATCACGTGCATATATTTGTATCAGTTCCGCCGCACCTGGCCGTAAGTAAGTTGGTGAAATACCTAAAGGGCAAAAGTTCCTATAAGTTGATGCAAGAGAACAAACAGATATCAAAAAGTTTTGGGGCAGGCACCTTTGGGCACGAGGATATTTTGGGGCTACCTCTGGAAATATCACGGACGAAACGATTTTAGAATATATCAAGAATCAAGACAAAGATAAAGAGGCTGGAAATGATTTTACGACGGTGGATTAAGACTGACTTTAGCCGGCTTCAGCCGGAATACAAACCCATCGGCTTTAGCCGATGGTAGTTTAGTTTTAAATATTATAATATGCTTTAATGATTAATCCAGTATCCATAAAAAATGTCAAAATTTAGATTCGGCAGTGGTGTAGACATCGGCAAAAGCGTCACGGTTTGACTCAAGCCAATTTAGCCGAGCAGCTTGCCATCACGCGGATTACCATTCAAAATCTTGAAAACGCCAAAAATCCCACTTTGGACACCGTCCTAAAAGTTGCTGTTCATTTTGATGAACTCGGTACCATTCACGATTTAATCAAAAACGACATCGATTAAGATGAAAACCTAAAATCGCTTTATTAATGAACCCCACAATTCAGTAATGTTTTTCAAAAATCCAAATCAACTGATTTTCTCTTAATTTATAAGAACCCTTTAGCATTTCCCTTACCAAACTTCCCTTAAATTTGCTTTTAAAAATTCCTACAGAAGCTTATGAAAATAGTCATTGTCAGCCCGGGTCGTTCTAATTTAGACCAGTGGAAAAATGCTTTACTGGAAAGCAGTCCCGATTTGGAAGTTGAAGTTTATCCAGAAGATACAGACCCTGATGAAACAGAATTTATCTTGACGTGGAATCCGCCGGAAGGTGTTTTTGAACATTATCCAAATTTAAAGGTGATCAGTTCAATGGGAGCAGGGATCAATCATATTTTAAAACATTCAGATCTGCCAAAAGATGCTGTTATTACAAAAGTTAATGATCAAAATTTAAAACAGGACCTCAGTGTTTTTGTGTTGACATTAGTCCTGGACCATCTCAGGAATATGCCACTGTATTTCCATCAAAAACAACAAAAAGTATGGACCCCTTCCGGTTATTCTCGACCAAGGGATAAAACCGTGGGAATTATTGGGGTTGGTGCTATAGGACAAGAAATTGGGAAGGTATTGGTTAAAAATGGCTTTGAAGTAAAAGGTTGGTCCCGTTCGGAAAAACAATTGGACTCTATTGAATGTTTTCACGGCAGCGATCAATTCAATGAATTTTTAAGTCATTGCGAAATCGCAATTTGCACGCTTCCGTTAACTAATGAAACTTCCGGAATTTTAGACAATAAATTATTTAGTAAATTACCGGACGGGGCTTATCTTATCAACGTTGGTCGAGGCGCACATTTAGTGGAAAATGATTTATGGGAAGCATTGGATTCAGGAAAATTATCAGGTGCTGCTTTAGATGTTTTTGATGAAGAACCCTTGCCAGAAGACCATCCGTTTTGGGAACACCCAAAAATCAGCATCACACCGCACACCGCGAGTATCACCGATCCTGTGAGTATCAGTAAAACAGTTGCCCAGAATGCCAAACGTCTGCAACGCAGGGAAAAATTGCTCGACACGATTTCGGTGGAAAAAGGCTATTGACTTGTAAAAATGAAAGGGCTTCGCGAAATACTAAATTTGATACTATTGCTCTCAAATAAATCAAAACTTGAAAATCAACTGGAAGAAAAAACGATATAAAATAGGCGGCATTATGCTGCTGGTTTTTTTTGTTTATTGGTGGTTTTGTTTGCCCCAGAAACTTTTTGAGGCACCAAACAGCACAGTTGTCGAAAGCCAAAGCCATCGTTTGATGGGCGCACGCATTGCCAGCGATGGTCAATGGCGTTTTCCTGAGGTTGACAGTGTTCCACATAAATTTGCGAGCTGCATCCGGTTTTTTGAAGATGAATATTTTTATGAGCATCCAGGGTTTAATCCGGTTTCCATTGGCAAGGCGCTTTGGGAAAATGTAACTTCAAATGATCAACGTGGTGCGAGCACGATAACCCAACAAGTGATCAGGCTTTCGCGAAAAAATCAAGAACGTACTTACTGGGAAAAACTGGTTGAAGTCTGTAAAGCAACCCGATTGGAAGCTGGTTTTTCAAAGGATGAAATTTTGAGGCTGTACGCCTCGCACGCACCTTTTGGTGGAAATGTTGTCGGTTTGCAAACTGCGGCTTGGCGGTATTTTGGTGTTTCTTCTGATCAACTCAGTTGGGGCCAGGCGTCGGCGCTAGCGGTGTTGCCAAATGCACCAGCTTTAATATTTCCGGGAAAAAATAGAAAGATTTTTAGGCAAAAACGAAATTTTTTACTCAAAAAATTATACCGAAACGACAAGATTGACCAACAAACTCTCGAACTCGCGCTGGCTGAAAAATTACCGGGAAAACCTTTGCCACTTCCCAATGTGACGCCGCACTTAACTGAGAAAATTAAACGGGAACATCCGGGCGAGCGGATTCAAACAACGCTTGACTATCGATTTCAACAACAGGTAAACCGCCTTGTAAAGCGACATTTCAACCACTTAAAACAGAACCAAATTCACAATATTTCTGTCTTGGTGATGAAGCCGGGTTCAAAAAAAATCCTGGCTTATGTGGGGAACACTCAAAGTGGTGCTCAACACGCCGAATCTGTAGATATTATCCAACGCCCGAGAAGCACGGGAAGCATTTTAAAACCTTTTCTCTATGCGTCGCTTTTTGATGATGGGCGCTTGCTTCCCGGTATGCTGGTGGCAGATTTGCCAACAAATATCGATGGCTATTCACCTAAAAATTTTGATAAAAAATATAAAGGTGCGGTGCCGGCAAAAAAGGCATTGGCTTATTCACTGAATGTACCTGCCGTGCGGCTTTTGCAGGATTATGGACTGGAACGTTTTTACAATAAATTAAAAAAAACAAACCAGCCGTTGATCAAACATTCTGCTGGTTATTATGGCTTGCCCTTGATCCTCGGCGGTGCCGAAAGTTCACTTTGGGATGTGACAAATGCCTATGCGGGAATGGCGTCAACACTGGACTATTTTCAGCAGTCGTCGAGTGAATACCGCAAAGGGGAATTTCAAAATCCCATTTATGATGTAAACGCTAAACCGAAATATTCAAAAGATAAACAAAATCCTGAAATTTGGTCGGCTGGCGCGATTGCGTCCACATTTGAAATTTTGCAGCACGTCAAGCGCCCAGATGGCCGAAAGCATTGGCAGCTTTTTGGTAATAAGCGGTCTCTGGCCTGGAAAACAGGAACGAGTTATGGTTTTAAAGACGCCTGGGCTGTTGGCACGACGCCAGATTACACTATCGGTGTTTGGGTGGGAAATGCTGATGGTGAAGGCCGGCCGGGATTGGTCGGGATTGAGGCGGCAGCGCCAATTTTATTTGATGTTTTGGAATTACTGCCCGATCACCAAAATCATTTTCCCACGCCTTATGATGATTTAAAAACAGTTGAAATTTGTGAAAAATCCGGTTTTTTAGCGGGTCGTTTTTGTGAAGGTACCAAAGAAATGAATATCCCAAAAGCCGGGGTGCGAAGTGCTGTCTGCCCTTACCATCAGCGTATTTTTTTGAATGAAAATGGCAAACGTGTTAACTCTTCCTGTGCTTCCACCAGCGATATGAAGCCTGTCAATTGGTTTAGGCTTCCGCCGGCGATGGACTATTTTTACGCCAAAAGCCATCCTGATTACAAAACGCTACCACCGTTTAAAAATTCCTGTCAATTTAATTCTGAAAAAATTATGCAGTGGATCAGTCCGCAGCCACATCAGGAAATTTTACTGCCAAAATATATGGATGGAAAACCTGGCGAGGTAGTCATCCGTTTGAGTCACCGCTCTTCAGATGCTAACGTTTTTTGGTATCTGAATGAGAAGTATATCGGTAAAACCTATTATTTTCACGAAATGAGTTTACAATTGAAGCCCGGTGATTATGAGCTTTCGGTTGTGGACGGGCAAGGCCGCGAATTGAAGCGCCGATTGGTAGTAGCGGAATAGTTTTATCGAAAAAATTTCCCTCTACCCAAGAGTGGTGGATTTCGCAGAAAGCCGGAATTTTTGGTTTGGCAGTTTTTACGTGGTAATTATTCCCACAATAATCGCCATTCCAAAACTCAACAGAGTGCCGATTAAAATATATTCGGTGAGTTTGCGGTCTTTTGATTGGCTGAGGTCGCTGAAACGGAATATTGATTTAGCGGCAATCAAAAAACCGACCCCTTCCCAGTGACCGGTGATGATAAAAATGAAAACGAGTAAACGTTCTAAAATACCGATGTAATTGCCGGCGTTGGTCAAGGATTCATCATTTTTAATTTCGGTCTGTGGTTTATAAACGGAAATAAAGGTTTTAATAATGACGG
>Ga0307952_1000836_pt1 | contig 16378 bp, 13 predicted proteins | sample OrgLakmetagen376_FD_201821 | JGI IMG/M metagenome (GOLD analysis project Ga0307952, IMG submission 201821) | Saline water microbial communities from Organic Lake, Antarctica - #376 | ecosystem: Environmental > Aquatic > Non-marine Saline and Alkaline > Saline | place: Antarctica: Organic Lake...
TCTACGGTACTCGATTAGAGAGTGTTGCACTTAGTTATTGAGCGCGCGATGTTTCGTTGTCACCGGTAATAATCCGTAACAATAGTATTATAACGGATTATTTGTTTCCAGACTGAGGGCAGACAAATGTGAAAAATGCGCCAAAACTAACCTCAAACTACTAAAAACAGGCTTCCACGCAAAAATAAATCATTTTTTCCTACCGCCCGTTGTTTCTGTGAGGTGGATGTTTTGTGACAGATTTGCCAGGCAGACTATGAACTGTGGTGGATTTCACCATAACCTCAGATTATGCGCAGTAGGCTCGTGCCGCAGCACAACTTACCCACAAGCTATGGATGCCCACACAAAGTACTCAATTTCTCAACACAAAGTACTCGATTTGGCATCCATTAATGTATCGCCTCTCTATGATTGCTTAGCCAAGCCCAATGAAGCCTATAAAAGAGAAAAGAACTCCAAGTGCAACTTCACATAAGATTGGATCGAATATGAGTAATTCACTGCAATGTGCGGCTGAGCGCTGGCTCGATACCACTTGATCTAATTGGGCGACGAAATCTCGATACTTGCTTTGCCAGGGTCGATCAGTAATCGGGGCACCAATGTTTTTTCATAGAAATCGTAAACCAGGACGGGCGCATGGTTCCGATCAATTGCCATGCCCACGAGCACAGAAGCGCAATTGGAGGCGCAAATGAATAGATGAATTTTTTTTATCCCTCTATCAGTTATACGATGGAAAAGGGATTGCAACTCTTTCACTAAGTTCCCTCCTTCCTCAGGGTGGGCGATAGCGCCATTGCCCTCGAATTCCTTTGGCACAGTTACCTGGATAATCGGAAAACCAAGCGATTTAGAGATCTCATCGAATACCGCAGGTTGAGCTGTCAAAGAAACTGCGACGATCACCTCGTTATATGCATTGATCAGCTCTTCTCGCGAAATAAAAGGTTTTTCATATCTTGGCTTTTCCGCTGGCCACGCCCAGTTTCCAGTGTCTCTTGAGCGAAGCATAGGAATGAATTGAGCTTTATTCCCAAGCAGAGCGCCTAAACCGATTAATTGGGGCATAAACCCAAATGCAAAAAGAGCAGCACGATGCTGGCTCCCTTGAGTTTGCATTTTGATGCGATCAGCAGCGCGTTCGATTAACTTGGGCATGCTTTTCCACGATACGTCGTCTACCTGCAGTAAACTCTCGTCATTGTCCGTAACTACATTTAACTGGCCATTAGGACGGTATTTGATGACCCGTAGAGATTGAGAAATCTGAAATGGCGTTGGTTGTGCGATAACGCTGCCACCAACGGGCCAAAGCACTGAAAAACAAGGGATGGGCTCGTATCCAAGGCCATTAAGTAATTCGGTCGAGACTTCTTTAAAAGACCGTCGCATGGCGGATAGCCGATAAGCTGGGAAATCTGATCCCGCAACTTTGTCGATCAAACGATGGTGCTTATCACAGAGCAGTAATATATTAGAGGGGTCGTCTGACAGTTTTTCGGAAATAAAACGTCCGCCTCGCTCTCCTTTTTCAGCAGAGGCGATATTGTGAGCGAGATAGGAAAAATTGCCGTCGTACCCAGTTATTTGATCAATTCCTAGATCCTCTCCGCAACCTTCGAACATGCAACGACCATGGCTGAAAAGAAGAACTTTACGCTTTGTTTCAGCGCTAATTGACCGATTGCGGCCTTTTCGAGAGGAGTCTTCTTGCAGCAATTGAAAGTACTTCAGAATATCTTTGGAGTCACATATAATTATTTGATCCGAGATCCTTCCCCATATGTCCGTAAGGTCCGCTAAGGAGCGTATCTCTCCTTTTTGTAGAATAAACCCTTGGTAGTAACCGTAGAGAAAGTTCGTTCGCTGTGCTGGAAGTAAGAGCTGAAGCGCCTCAACACTATCAGAGGGTGTAAGATGGAGTCTTAAAGCGGCAGCGACCTCGTTATTTTGGAGCAGAATTATAACGGTATTTACATTGTTTTGGTCAGTCAGTATTCCAACGTCATCCCAGTCAACGTTCCCTTCAAAATATTGCGAGAGCGATTCAACGAGACTCAGTTCATCAATAGGCGCGTGGCATGTTTGGATGGCTAGCTGGGGCACTGTGTGTTCCTTCAAATATGCTCAATCAATTTCATCTGCGTGAATTTTCCGCCTTGTTTTCTGAAAACCCGAAATTCACGTGTTCCGACAATACAGAAAAAAAGCTGACGATCATCATTTTGGGAAAGACATTTATTCCAGTCCTTACGATCAACGCTTGATGGTGAAGGATAGGGCTCGGGGTGGGTATGCCACGTGCCTAAATATGCGAGTCGGCCACTAGACTCTTTAAATTTCTGGTCTACGAACGCCTGATGGCCTGCATCTTTAAGCGTAAACGTTGTAAAGCTCGAATCGTCCCCTGGATAAGGTTTGGTCAGATATTCGATCCGATAACATTCCTTGTTGATATCTTTCGAGCCGATAATAACCCCGAAACGTTCATTCTCGTTACTCCACTGCCGAGCTTGTTCAAAATCCGTCACGACATCCTCGTGAATATAAACATATGTGCTCCCGTCTGAGAATAAAAGCGGGAAAGAAGTTTCAGCACACATCACAAGCCTCATGATGCAAGGGTTTAGGCTGCATCGAGCTTTCAAAGTGATAGTATCGGTGCGTCAAATTGACCCCCGCTTGTAGCGCATCATCATCCCTGCCCTTCCAGCTCATTGAAGACGATTCTGTAATTTTCCCTCTCAAGTAATCAAGGGACAAACTACCGGCGACAATTGCTGTCTTCGACGCAGACAGACCGTCATAGGGAAGAAAAAGATCTCCACATCCTGCGATGTTCCTTGTCACAACTTGGTTCTTGTCGATAAAGTTTAAATTGGATACGAGCCCTTTATCGTAGGTGCTATTGTCAACATATGCGCAATATAAACAGCCTGGTCGGTCAGGAATACTGAGTGTGGCGTGACCACCGACTCCAAAACCCTCCACCCAGCTATTAACTGCTGCAGGAGGCTTTTCACTATTCTGTAGAAAGGTGGCGAAAATTCTCTCATGTGTCGGTGAGCCAACGGCGATAACAACCAAGTCATACTCTTTAAGCTGCTCCATATCTCGATATTCGAGCAGTCGACGCGTACTCCAAGTGCATTTTACCCAGGGGTATTGGCTTCTCAGGTGCACTGCCAACGCTCCTGCTTTTTCACACCCAACGAATGTCGTTGGGAGGATATGTCTGTAGGTATTACTCCAGGAGAGTATGTCGGGATCCGTCAAGTCGATTTCGCCTATTCCCGCAGCCCCCAACTTCAACGCGATCTCTGCCCCAACAGACCCGCATCCAACAAGAAGAACTTTCTTATTGGATAAGGCTGGCTCTGCGCCACTACGCGGCAAAAAAATGGTTTTGTCGAAAACTCGAACTGTAAATGGAGTTGCGTGCCAGTGACTTAGCGTGTTCTGCTCCGCTGGAAAAAACTTCTTCGAATCGGAAGCTAATTTCACCCCGAACCAAGCGGTTCCGGATGGAGTTTCACCGTTGAAAATCACCCAAAACGTTCTCTGACGGATTCCCTTCACCACATCTAGTAATTTCGATGAAGCATCATCACTCATACCGGCAATTGCTTTCGAACACCAATGATTAATCTGGTCACTGTCAATGGGAGGCGTACCTAACTGTCCTAGTGGTATTACTACGCCATTGGTCCGGCTTCGATTGTTGGATTTCTCTTGCCTCAATCGCACAGCTGCGGGTAAATCCTGCATTTCGCTTTCGGCGGGATAACTAACATACGAGCCATCGAGGCCGAAATTGCTTTCATCGGAGGGTTCTACGACCTGTAACAAGGAGCATTCAGACGTTGGAGCCGCGCAGAGGAAATCTTTGGCATCCTTGTCGCATAGAAATCCCCAATTTGCTTGAAATTCTCTCGCTAGCTCCAGAACGTTCCATGCCGGGTCAGTAATTGCTTTAGTTAGTAGTTCTACATGGCGTCGTACTGACGCCTCGAAAGCTAGTTCGGGTACCTCAAAGTTCACCGAGATGGCATCAGGGGTCGTAACACAGATAAGGGAAAGTCCGTTGCCTCTCGCTGGCATTACATGCGCCAAAGGCTCATCTCGATCGAGTTTCTCCAAAGAAAATTGTGGAAGCCCGAGCAACTCATCTAGGCAAAAATGCAGCAAAGTATAGGGCTGACCATCAACCGATATTGTTATGCGGAGACAGCGCACGGACCCATTCCAATCGTCGTGCGCCACCTCGTACCCACAGCTTTCCAGATGTTCGGTGATTACCTGATAATTCATGCGCCTTGAGACGTTCCAACAAAGCCGGCGGTAGCGAAAGCCGCTTTCCTGGTATTCGAATCGCCTTTTGAGTCAGGAACCTGAAATTCGTCGCCGAATACTTCGTTCAAGATACGGCACTGCTTAATCTCATCGTTCACAGCCAATGCTTGATCGACCTTTTGCCTGAGTCGCGATAGCTTATTGAAAAGCTGCGTTCCGGTGTTAACGCTACTTCCATCAAATATATCCCGCCAAGGGTTTACTGGCAGATCAACTTTTACGGTGTAGCGTCCCTCTTCTATTTGCTGAACAAAGTAACCGCGAGCAAGAATGTTGCTCAGCGTCTGGCTTAGCGCAGTGGCGTCGCAAGGTTTACCATCTTCATCGAAGCTTGGATCAAAGCAATCTTTGATCATCACCGTAAGACCGATCGAATAAATCTTTCTAGCCACGTCCTCATGAAACTGATGATCTCTCCATCGCTTCACATACCGAACCAGCCGTCTGAACTGATCATGCTTATCCCGCTTGGAACCAAGGTATGAAGAGTCGTCATTAATCCAAGCCTCTAGCCTTTTGGGGTCTGCACCAGCCCATATTCTATTATCGTCCGATGAGCCAGCCTTACCTACAGCTAGCCTGTAGTCTGTTCCTGAGCGCTTGTAAACAGGAAAATCTATATGCAGGTCAAGTGCTTTATAGTCGGCGGTGACACAGGGCTTCTTTATCCGAACATTTGTAAACCCCCGTTTTTCAAGAACTTCCTTGATCTTCCTTTTGGGTTCGATGGGATTCTCTGGTGCGTCCGCAGAGTCAATGACGATCGCCCGATCAATATCGAAATCAGTATCGCGGCTTATGATCCCCGTATGCACTGCGAGCGAACCTTGTATGAAATCCTCGACCACTGGATATCCACTCTCGACGAAAGACTTCTTGATCGCTTCTTTTATATTGTCGTCCTTCTCTCGCGCAGAAGCGTAGGCTTCATCTTTTCTGCCGAGTTTGATGGTGTCGTGGAATGCTTTGAAATGTCTCTGGATACCCATTGCTCACCCTCTAATCACTGATGTGCTGCAGAACTTAAATTCTACGATTCACCCTTTTGGCGGATAAGGATCATTCCCGTAAGAATCTCGTTCTCGGATCCGCCCGTCACGGCCGTGAATCAATACCTCGCTTTGCTGATTCCGGGCGATGTCTCTCGCAGCCTGGGCTGCTTTCGCTTGGGTCGAGTGAAGCGTCGTATCTCGACTGTTACCTTCGCCTCTTACTGCCCAACCGTCTTCTCGCTGCACGACATGTTGATTTTTACCTGCCATCACAAAGCCCTCTGGTTAAACCGACATTTTATAGTAAACACACTACAGACCTAAATACAAGATATGGAGTTTTTGGAAGGTTTAAAAGCTTTTAGACACAACATGATGTGCCAGAGAAATGACGGGACAAGCGGTATTTTAGTTAATGAAACTCAACCCCTTCCGAAAAATGCGCTCCGTCGAACGTGAGCACATTCGTGTACACCTCTGTGGATTCGACGCTTCGATGCCCGAGCAGTTGGCTCACAAACTTCAATGGCCGCCCGTGCAGCAACAGATGCACCGCGAAGCTGTGCCGAAAGGTGTGACACCCAATCTTGAACGGCGCCTCTCCCCCCAACTTGGTGGATCAGCCGATCGATGTTCGCACTGACACTCTGGCGTGTGATCAGAAAGATCCGCTCGTCCTTCCGAAACTTCCCCATCCACAGGTAGCTCTGGATCCGGGTCTGAAAGTTCCGATCCAAAATCGGAATATACCGCTTAAGCGAGCGTTGCAGGCTGTGCTTGCTCTGCCGCCCTGCCCCTTGCTTGAGCGTCTTGAGGACCACTCCGAAGTCGTAACTGTCGTCGTGGAAACTGGCCGGCGTAATCGCCAGCACCTCGGGCTTGAGCAGGTACTTGAGCATGGTGTCGAGCGTTTCCAGCGACAACAACGGGCGCTTGTCGATTAGCCGGTACCAATCAATGGTCACTTCTTGGATCGGGAACGACATCAGAGGGCGCTTCTGAAACCCGAGCGAACACTTGTTTCGATATGCCAAACTGGCGTCTTAAAATGAAGAGCTAGGAGAAGCCGCTATCACCAATTCGGCGTTGCTCTGTTAGCAGTTGTAAAATCAGCATGGCAAAAGCATTTTGATTACTTTCATTTTCCAATACTTCCATCGACAACTTCTCATGATCCGTCATGGCGTCCAGCACCAAATCAGTCAGTCGTTTTGGGAAGAGTCCGTGCATTACCTGATCTATGGAATGGCTGTCGATCTGGGCCATAACCGTCTCATCACGACGCACACGATCGGCAATGCCGTTGGCAAAGTGCAGCTGGTCCTCGTCGCTGACCTCGGCACCAAACAGATCGTTGAGCGCTTCAATGATTTCTGAGAGGCGCTTCTTCTCCGGATCGTGTGGCTTTCCTGTTCCAACATCGATGATGGGATCGAGTCCGTCAGGCTCATCTTCGTCGGCCAGGCGCATTTCGTGTTCTTTTCGCTTGGTCAGCTGATAATGGGTTAACAAATCTAATGATCACTCAAAAAGAGCTCGGCATGGCGATCCAACCGAGCCTTTACCCCCCGCCACTCCGGCATAAACCGATCCAGCAGTCCATAAAAACGCGAGCTGTGATTGTGTTCTTCCAGATGGCAAAGCTCGTGTAAGATCACGTAATCAATAGCTTTGGTGGGTGCTTTGACGAGATGCGGATTCAGGAGCACAACGCCTTCCGGTGAGCAGCTTCCCCATTGAGTCTGCATTTCGATAATGCGCCAAGGCGGTGTGGTTTTTGTCCAGGGTAGTTTCTCAACCATCAGATTTAACCGACGCTGAAATACATCCCGAGCTCGCTCGCGATACCATTCCCAAACGGCTTTCTGTGTCCGCTCTGGACTCAACTCTTTGCCTTGTACGCGCAGCTGGCCACCAATGAGCTTGCAAGTCACCTTGCGTTGCCCTAGGTCATCAATCACTTTCAGTACATAACGTCGGCCCAGGTAGAGCTGGCTTTCACCGCTCACCCATTGTCGCGGCTGGACACCTCTGTTGCGCTCCTCAATATCGTCCAGATGCTTCAACACCCAGCGAGCTCGACGCTGCACCGCGGTTTTGATCTCCGGCAGTGACGCAAACTCCGGTGCCTCGACCTCAACAGTTCCATTGGGATGCACATGCACCCGTATGGCAGTCCTCTTACCGTCGGCCAGGGTCGTCAGGCGATACTGAAACTCTCGATCCCCATACCGAACAAGATGCTTTAGCGGTGCCTCTGTTGGGTGTGGAATAACAGCGGTCATCTGTTGGCAACTCCGTTACGAATGATCTGCACCACTTCCTCCAGTACCTCTTTGGCTTTGTCCAACCCAACCAAAGCAAACAGCCTTGGCAACAGGCTCTTACGAACGTCCTGCTCGATGCCCACCGGGTTCAGGGAGTTCTCTGCCACTGCCCGGTTCACCACCTGGTCGATCTCGAAGGCTTCGATGATCAGCTGTTCGCCCTTGTCGGCCTCCAGCGCGGCGAAGTCCTCGCCCAAGATCAGTTTGAAGGTGCCGTAGTAGGCCTGAGCGTGCTTGTTGCCCTCGAACCGATCCGTAGGCAAGTCGGGCACCTCCCGATCCTCGACCATGGCCTCCAGGTCACTGAACAGTTTGAACTGAGCCTTGTAATCGAACAGGGACTCGGCTTTTTTGATGGCGTCTTTCAGCAAGGCTGAGAACACCTTTTGGGCGTAGGGATCGTCACCTAGCTTCTGCTCAATGGTTTTCTTGGTTCGGGTTTTGATCTTGTCGGTTTCGTTTTTGGTTTTCTCATCGCTCCAGTTATCCGGATTGTCGTCCACCGGACCAATGACCACGGGTTGTCCGCCTGGGACAATATCAATGCCGGTTACGTGCTGGTCGATAAGTTTGCGAATCTGCTCCTCATACGCCGAGTAGTCCACGGTTTCCTGGGCATCCACGCGGGCGGTCTTTCGCAGCTCCGAGAACCAGGCCAGATCCATTTTGTAGCGGCGGATGTCGGCTTCGGTAAACGCCTTGTCCTCGAAAAAGCTCTGGGTCGAAAGCGCGGTCTTCAGGCACATGCCGAACTCGGTCAGCACTTCGTAGAAGTCCTCGCGCAACGCCTGCCGGGTATCCACTTCCTCACCGTCCGGGCCGGACTCGTACTTCGGCATAAACACCTGGCGGTACGGCTCGGGGTCCAGGCGGTTATCGATGTGCCCAAAAAATCTCAAGAGCTTGTCGTGCAGGGCTGGCAGTTTTTTGTATTCGGTGTCCACGTTGGAATACAGGCCGTCGATGTCTTCGAGGGCAAAACCGCCCTGGGTCTGATCCTCGAAATTCTGGTAATCCTTGATGGCTGTATCCAGCTCTTTGAGGATGCCCCGATAGTCGATCAGGTAACCAAACGGCTTCTGAGGGTGCAGCCGGTTCACCCGGGCGATGGCCTGAATCAAGCTGTGACCCTTAAGCTGCTTGTCGATGTAGAGCACCGCGTTGCGGGGTTCGTCAAAGCCAGTCAGGAGTTTGTCGACGACGATTAGGATGTCCGGCGGCCCGTCGGTGCCGAAGTCTTCAATGATCTTTTTTTCGTAGTCCTGAGGGTCGCCCGTGACGTTTTTCTTCCACCAGTCCTGAATCAGAGGCAGCGTGGCTTCTTCAACGTCGGTGTGGCCCTCCCGGGTGTCCGGGGCGGAGATCACTATGGCGCTGGTGACCAAGCCCCAGTCATCCAGTGCTTGCTTGTAACGAATGGCGCTGAGCTTGCTGTCGGTGGCCAACTGCCCCTTCAGTTCTAGGTCGGCCTTTTTAAAGTTCTCGCTGAAATGCACGCCGATGTCGAAAGCGTTGAGCTTGATGCGATCCTGGGCGGTGTAGATCTGGCCTTGCTGGGTGTACTTGCGCTTGAGATCCACTTTCTGGTTGTCCGACAAGGACGCGGTAACCTTCTCAAACCAGGTATCGACGGCTTTCTGGTTCACATCCAGCATCGGTTTGCGCTCTTCGTACAGCAACGGCGTGATGGTGCCGTCCTGCACGGCCCGCTTCATGGTGTAAGCGTGGATGATCTTGCCGAACTGCTTTTCGGTTTCGCTTTTTTCTTTCTTCAGCAGGGGCGTGCCGGTAAAGGCGATGAACGACGCATTGGGCAGCGCCAGGCGCATCCGGGTGTGGTTCTCGCCCCCTTGGCTCCGGTGTCCTTCATCGACGATGACGATGATGTTCTCGGACGGGTTGTAACACTCCTGCTGTTTAGCGGCTGACGCGAACTTGTTGATGATGGTGAAGATAATGCGTTCGTTGCCGCGACCAATACGCTCGGCCAGTTGTTTTCCAGAGCGAGTTTTCGCCAGGGAGTCGCCGCTTTTCTTGCCGGCGATGTCGCTACCAAAGGCGCCGCCGGTCAGGAAGGTTTTGGAAAGCTGCTTTTCCAGGTCTACCCGGTCAGTGACCACAATGACCCGACAGTTCTTCAGATCATCATTCGTCAGCAGAGCCCGGCACAGATAGACCATGGTGAAGGACTTTCCGGAGCCGGTGGTGTGCCAGAGGACGCCGCCCCGGCGCTCACCGTTGGGTTTGAAGCCAGAGATGCGCTCCAGTAAGGCTTTGATGCCGAAGACCTGCGGATAACGCGCCGCGATTTTGCCTATCTTGCGATCGAACAGGATGAAGAACCGGAGGAACTCCAAAAACCGGTGTTTATCCAGCAGGCCGACCAGTAGTTTGTCTTGTTCCGTGGTTTGCACGGTCTTTGACCAAAGCTGCTCGAAGTAGGCGCGGATCTTCGGTGGCTTGTCCTGGAACAGGGCGTTCTTGTCCGACGTCGACAGAGAGCGGTTCTTGATTTCCTGGATATGAGCGTCGTCGAACTCCTCGTCCTTCCACTTCGACCAGAATTTGGTTGGCGTATGGGTGGTGCCGTACCGGCCATCGTTGCGACTGATGGAAAACAGCAGCTGGGCAAAGGCGAAAAGGTAAGGAATCTCGTCGTTTCTCTGATTGCGGAGGTTCTGGCTAATGCCTTCCGCTACCATGTTCTTGTTGGGGTTGCCGGAAGCGGCTCGCTTGGCCTCGATCACCGCCAAAGGGATGCCGTTCACAAACGCCACCACATCGGGCCGACGGGTGTGGGTGCCTTGGGCGGACAACACATCCATCTCTTCAGTGACATGGAACTCGTTGTTATCCAGGTTCTCCCAGTCAATCAGATGAATCGTGGGCTGAGCCTTCTTGCCACCGACAAACTCCGTCACGGTGATACCCAAGGCCAGCATGTCGTAAACAGACTGGTTGGCATCCATCAGGCCCTGGGCCATGGACGGCGTGGTGATTTCCCGAATAATCTGGTCGATGGCCTGATCGGAGAGTGGATATTCTTCTCCCCTGAACTCAAACCGGCGTCGGCGTAGTACCTGCTCCAGAATCGGCTTCATCACCACGTCTCTCTGATTGCCTCGCAGTGCCTGGCACTTTGCAGCCGGCAGAAAAATCCAGCCCAGGTTAATCAGCGTGGCAATGGCAGGGATGTGACTAGAATGCTGCTCATTTCCTTGAGGTGTGGTGTTCACGAGGCCTCCGTACCTTCCAAGGTCTCAGGCCAGATACGCTCGCATATCGACTGGTACAACTCCTGTCGCGCTTTAATATCCTTCTTTTTAAAGACTTCATGTGACTCGAACGGGAGATTCAGCGTCGAATGAAGCTTGAGGAAATTTGGATTGTTTTCGTAAGCCAGCGGACAAAGCGATTTTACCAGTAGGTTTTCTTTGATGTAGTGCGTCTGCTTTTGCTCGTAAGGCTGATCACCATAAGACTGATTGGTACCCCGAGGCAGCAATACAAGATCGCCCAGCCGGTTGCGGTAGTTTTGGAACTCGTGCTCCTGCTCAAATTCGTCTTTGTGACGTGCAAACTTGTCCGCCCATATATGCTCTACCTCAAAGGGTTTGCCGCTGCCCGGCTGATAGTAGGTCACGAAACTGCTGCTCATTCCTGCTTGGTGCTCACACCAGCCGGTCATACGGGCGAGCAGAAACTTCACAAAGCGTTTGTTCTGGCCGTGCATCCGGAAGGTGCTCATGCCATCAAACGACTCTTTCATATCCTGTAATTTTTGCCCAAGCAACAGTTTAAGGTCGAGCAATTCATTGCCACGGATCTCTTTTACCAAGCTATACATAGTGTAGCGGATGGAGCTGGCAGAGAAATTGCGGAAATTCACCGATCTGCGAACCGAAAAAGTTTCTATATAGGCCGCAACGGTATCGATTTTTTGAGCCACGATTTCGTCGCTGTCGTGAGTGTTAAGAGCCGCTAGCATGAGTGGCAAGCTGAGCGTCGGTGCAATCCCCCAGCGGTGAATGTAATAGACGTGCTCCAAGCCCTGTACCAGGGTTTTCTCCGCATCTAGAATGCGAACATAAGCCCTAAGGTAAAAGCGGAACTCTTGCTGCACAAACTGCTCGAACGAGTCGCCTTTATCAGCATCTAGACCTACTTTGGAAAGGTTATCGCGCACCCAGCTGTGAAAACGAGTACCGATCTTCTCAAAATCCTCGTTTTTAGAGCCCGCCTTGCCAGGGCGAATACTGTCGGTATAGCGAGCCCGCAGCCATGATTGGAAGAAGCGTTGATCCTCATCCTTTTCGTAGGCTTTCAGGCTTAGCATGGCCTGCTTCCAGAAATCGTTGGCTTTTTTACGCTTCTCTGAGTTGTCGAAACGCGACAGCATAAAACCCTTCAGCATTTCTGACGGCGTCAGATTCAGACCACGATCGTTCATTGTTTCAAAGATGGTGTAGGCGTTTTCATCAGAGTAGGCGATGATCTCCACCATGATTACGTTGTACCTGAACCAATCAATAAAAAATGGAAAGGCATCCTGTTTTAGTTCGTCGGGGAAGGCTCTTTCAATATCCTGGTACCTCTCTGCCATATTGTGAGTGGATTCATCATCATACTCACTTGGCACATACTCCCTTTTATTGAAAAGGCCTTCCAGACACGGAATGCGCTCTTCAATTGTAATATTGAACGACTTACTGCCGCGCAGCTCAGAAAAGATCATTGGTTCTATCTTTTCGTGAAACGGGAGTTCTTTTTGAAGGTTGTTTAAATAAATCAGGAACAGTGTCAGCGACGTTAAACGCTGCTGGCCGTCGATAATGCTCCGTTTGCCATCCTTGCTGCTGACAACAAATGGGCCAAGGTAGTAGTTGTTATATTGCTCTCCCTTTGCGCGATTATCGCCCGGGGTGTACTCACTGAGAAAGGCTGAGGTTAAGTCTGTCACCAGCTCTTCAATGTGCTTTTCACCCCAGCTGAATTCACGCTGAAAGTAATCGACTGTGTACTTTTGCTCGTTGAGGACATCGAACAAACTCCGGTGCCGGGCTTCGATTTTGTTTTCTAGCTTGCTCATTCCGCCTCCACTTTTACTCGCCGTTTGCCGGTTAACAACTGCTGCATCAGGGCTTTCTTTTCTTTTTTTAGGCAGCTCAATCGTTCATGTAACAATGCAATTTCTTGGTCACCTGCTGAGAGAACTTGCGCTGTTGCTGCCTGCTCGTCCGCTGTAGGCAGTTTAATTTGGAGATTTTTTATATCAGCACTGTTCACCGACTCAAAGGTACTTCCTTGTGACAGGCTGGCCCACTGCGGTTCGTACCACAACATCCATTGATATAGGAAAGTTTGATGATTACCAGCTTTAGCCTCGATCGCACAAATCCCACGGCCGATACATGCTTCGTGATTTGAAATGGCAACGCTTCCAACGGGAGCTCGAACACTAAGAAGGATGTTCCCGTCTTGGCATCTTTTGGTTATTTCTGAGGTAAAGACACGAGGCTTGGATCGTCGGTTTTCGATGTCGGCATTACCTTGAAGAAGCGGTAATCCTAATCCCGAGGAGTTATATGCAGACGATTTGGGGGAAGTGCCCATCGTTATATGGGCAGCCTCTCTAAGCGGAAGGATTTTGAACACCCCCTCAAACCCCGGCAACCGCTTCTTCCCGGTCAGCAATTTCTGCATCAACCCTTTCTTCCGCTGCTGGCTGTTCTCAAGCAGGCGCTCGGTGGCGGTGATGGCCTGATCCCAGGTGGAGAGGATCTGGGCGATCTTTTTTTGTTCAGAAAGGGGAGGAGTAGGAATTTTTGTAGCTTTTATAGTTTTCAAAGATAAGTTGCGAATTGTTGTTCCTGTTACTTCTGAAGTATAAAATTTTTGGATCCTCGCATCAGCTAGAATATAATAAATGAAGTCCAAATCAACGGTGTTTTTCAAGTTTATGTAACAGGCACTTTTTCCGAGGACGATCGTCTCCCCCTTGTAGTATGCAAGATTTCCAATTGTGCCATTAATCGACATTAACAGAGTTCTGTTACCTAACTCTTTTTGATGTCTAACCGAATCGTTTTCGTCGACATATTTAGTGGACTCACGAAGAACAATCTCACCATTCTTTAAATTGTTACCATTGACGAAATAGACAGAAGATTTTACAGCATACTTGGGCGTAGTATGGATGCCGTCACTTATTTTTAATGCCATATCAGATAATTGTTTTGCTTTCCAACCTTCAGGCAACATAACCCAGCTCCTTAAGATAACCCGCCATCTGCTCATTTAACTTCGCAATCTCCGCCTCGATTTCCTTCCGTTCCACTTGCACGGCCATCAGATCGATCTCTTCCTCTTCCTCGAAGGTGTCCACGTAGCGTGGGATGTTGAGGTTGAAATCGTTTTCCTGAATTTCCTCTAAGTTGGCCAGGTAGGCGTACTTGTCTGATGCTTCGCGCTGTTTGTAGGCCTCAACCACCTTGGTAATGTTTTCATCGGACAACTGGTTCTGGTTCTTGCCGGATTTGAACTCCCGGCTGGCGTCAATAAACAGGACGTTAGCGTCGATCTTGTTTTTGCGGAACACCAGAATAGCGGCTGGGATGCCAGTGCCGTAGAACAGCTTTTCGGGCAAGCCAATGACGGCATCCAGCAGGTTTTCTTCAATCAACTTCTGCCGGATTCTACCTTCGCTGGAGCCCCGAAACAAAACGCCATGGGGAACCACCACGGCCATGCGGCCAGTCTTCGGCTTCATTGTCTCGATCATGTGCAGTATGAAGGCGTAATCACCCTTGGTCTTGGGTGGCAGCCCGCGACGAAAACGACCGTAGGGGTCGCTCTCAGCACCCTCAACGCCCCACTTCTCCAGCGAGAACGGCGGATTGGCAACCACAATGTCGAAGTGCTTCAGACCACCGTTCTCATCCAGCATTAGGGGGTTTCGGATGGTATCGCCCCATTCCAGCTTATGGTTGTCGATACCGTGCAGGAACATGTTCATCTTCGCCAGAGCCCAAGTGCTACCGATAGCTTCTTGACCAAACAGAGCAAAGTTCATTGAGCCGTCGTGGCCCTTGCGAATCCGGTTGGCGCACTTCAACAACAAAGACGCGGAACCACAGGCCGGGTCGCAGATTTCGTCACCCTCCTTCGGTTCAACGATCTCGGCCATCAGCTCGGAAACTTCCGGTGGGGTATAAAACTCACCGGCTTTCTTGCCGGAAGTAGACGCGAAGTTCTTAATCAGAAACTCGTAGGCGTTGCCTATTACGTCCAGCTTCCCGATACGACTCGGGCGCAGGTTCAAGTCAGGCCGGGCGAAATCTTCCAGAATGTGACGCAGGATCTCGTTCTTTTGTTTTTCATCGCCCAGCTTGTTCGAGTTGAAGCTGATGTCCTGGAACACGTCGGCCAGCTTAACGATGTTGGCCTCTTCAATGGCGTGCAGGGCCTTGTCAATTCGCTCGCCGTTGCCCGGCTCGTGACGTTGATCGTGCAGGGCGTAAAAACCGGCATTCCCGGGCAGCACGAAGCGCTCGTTCTTCATTAGTTCTTCGATGAGCTCGGGTGTATCGCCATACTCTTCCACGTACTTGTCGTAGTGATCCTGCCAAACGTCCGACAGGTACTTCACGAACAGCATGGTCAGCACGTAGTCCTTGTAAATACTCGGATCGACCGTGCCCCGGAAGGTGTCACAGGCGTTCCAAACCGCTTTGTTGATCTGCTCTTGCTTGATGTCGTCTTTGTTCATGTCAGCACTCTGTCTTGTGTTCAGGATGAAGGATGTGGTGTCCGGCTGCGACAACCATGCGCCGTCGGTTTTCGATTAATTGGTTCAATAAGCCCTGCTCTTGGGTCGCGGCGTCAGCCAGGTTGACCATGACCTGCTGGGTTTTCAGAGGCGGAATGATGATTGGCAGGGCTTCCAACTGGGACTTTGTAATGCTGGATGCCGCGGAGCCTTGGGAGCACATGGAAAAATACCGCTGGGCATCCAGGTGATTGAGCTGCCAGTTGAGGAACTCGGGGAGCAAACCATCCGTGTCCGACTTGAGCCGGATGCGATAGAAGTTAGGGGTGCAAACCGTGTTTGGCGGTACGTCGCCGACCAGTGCCGCGTCGATCCGGGTGCCCTTGGCCATGAAAAGAACATCACCCGGGCGCAGATAGTCGGGTTCTTTGCGCCCGGTTAGGGTGGCTTTATCCAGGGTGGCCCCGTGTTTATCTGTCAGGCGTTCGCCTACGAGAATGTGACGGTACTGGACAACAAAGGTCTGCCCCTTTTCGCTCAATGGAAGCCGGCCCCGAAATGGATGGCCGGGCTGAATGGTCGCCAACTCATTGAGAGCGTGCGTTTTGCTTTCTCTATTTTTCATGCAGAATGCTCAATGATGCAATTCGTTAAAGCACAGACTAGCACAACTGCATCATCGAGCAAGATGCAAAAAAATCAAAAAATCATTTTTCGGGAATCAAGGATGACTGACTCTAACGCCAGCCGACTCACTTTTGATCATTGGCGCCATTGGGCGGCAAGCGCATGCGATCGCGCGGAAGCCTCCCGCCAAGGTAATTTCTCAAAACACCTTAAATTAAGTAGCAAAACACTTATATTCGACAACATGAGGCATATCTATGGTCCGATGATTGTGGGCATCGGAAAGAGCCAGTCAAAACGAAGAA
>Ga0307952_1000837_pt1 | contig 16366 bp, 13 predicted proteins | sample OrgLakmetagen376_FD_201821 | JGI IMG/M metagenome (GOLD analysis project Ga0307952, IMG submission 201821) | Saline water microbial communities from Organic Lake, Antarctica - #376 | ecosystem: Environmental > Aquatic > Non-marine Saline and Alkaline > Saline | place: Antarctica: Organic Lake...
GGAGAAAAAGAACGTCGCTTTCTGGTCATCAGACACCTCGTTTATGGTGGCGATATTACCACCTACGTTGGTGTCCGGAATCATTGAACCACTACAATCTTTATAGCCAACCAATACGGATCGCACTAAATTAGTTGTTACCTGAGAATTGCATCGAGGAAAGCCATGAGAAAGGACCTGACCGGCCTTGGCGATTTAGATATTGAAGAAATCGATCGAAGGCGTCGCGAAGAATTGCATCATAGGAATCCAAACAACCTGCCAGAAGTAACGCTCACGAACTGGACTTTTGCACAGCTTATTTGTGATGACGGAGTTGCGAGGTCCTTAGTATGTGGCGTTGTCACGGAGTGTCTTACAGAAGATTATCAAATCGGAGACTTCGCGTGCAGCTCGCAATTACTGGAGACTCCACCGCATCCCGGTCGACGAATCTGCGTGAGTCAAACTCTCCGTTATGAGTGCAAAGGTCAGGGGAAGGAGGTCTCGATTTCTGAGGGTGAACTCAGAAATCGACTTTCGGATCCAAATGCTGACATCGAAGACCTAAGGCGTTGTTTGGAGAGTGGTGGGTTTTGATAAGAACCGTATTTTATCTCCAACTTGAGAGCACGTTGATCAGCAATGCGGTTTCACAGAGCTCCATGTCGATCCAGAAGACTATCGACCGGTTGCTGAAACATTGAATCTTATTGAGGAGCTACCATGAGACTCGTCTGCATCTCTGATACACACAGTCTCCACGAAAAAATGCCACCAATCCCAGACGGCGATGTCCTAGTGCACGCTGGGGATTGTACTGGATCAGGCACTCTTCCCCAGGTCGATGAATTCACTCGCTGGATGGGAGCTTTGCCCCACAAAAATAAGATTCTGGTGGCAGGCAATCACGATTTTTGTTTCGACAAAAGCCTACGTGATCCCACCTGGGCCGTCTGGTCCCGAAATATGTGTGAGCAAAATGGAATTAATTACCTTCGAGGTGAGTCGGTATCGATCGATGGCGTTAATTTCTTCGGGTTCCCCTGGCAGCCCATTTTACGCTTCATGGCTTTTAACGCTCGAGAGCAAGAAAGGCGGGCGCGGCTTCGGCTTGTGCCGGACGACACTCACGTTCTGATCACCCACGGACCCGCATTACGAATCTTCGATTGGATACCTGACATCGGCGAGCACGTGGGGTGCTTTCCACTTGCTCAGCGGATTGACGAACTAACCCAGCTCAAAGCCCATATCTGCGGCCACATCCACGAATCTTACGGTTTCGCGCAGAGAGAGAGTGATGGAGTGAAGTTTGCCAACGCCTCAACGTGCACAGAGAGATATAAGCCGACTAACCCGCCGATAATCATCGATCTCTGAGCGACGGTTATACGCAAACTAGTGACACTTTGCGTATAACTGGGGAGATTTCACTTCAGTGTTCAAATCTTAAAAATACGTCGGCTCCCCCCAAAGCCACTTTAAGAGAGGGCTGCCGACAATAGACTACTACAAAGATTTTTGAACGGTTGCGTGCGTGGAGGGGCGCAGATCACATATCAAACTGCCCCTATTTTCAAAACTCTCCATTCCACTCTAGCTCGGTCCAGGAGAGTTTGGCCGAGGTGAACCCGACCTCCCTAACAATCTTCAGTGCGTCTCCTAGCCCACATTCCTCGTCGTCAAAGTGCCAAGGCTCCCAACCTTCTCGCCCTTCCGCGCCACAGGATATGGTGTCCGATTTTGTCAGCACTTCGTAAGAACCTTCTCTACGCTGGAAGATGACCTGCCATCCCGGCCCAAAATCCTCATGAAGAAACCGAATGACTTCCGCTTCTCGAAATTCACTCAGAAGAATTCTTGCAGCATCTTTGCAGATCATCAGGTTTTCCTCTCTTTAAGTACCTGATCTTGATCATAGGGCGTTTTCTGGAGTTGTCATCGGAGATTTAATGGTCGCCAGCCTATCGAGCCTGTCAGAGTCGCTGAAGCTGGAAACGGTCGGAATGAATATTGCCAATCTGAAAATGGTTAAGGCAGAGGAGCGGCAGGTCCGGCAATTACGGCAAAGAACAGAAAGTAATGCTTACGCGTCTCTTTTTATTGAGATTTATCTGTTTTATCCTTGTGAGCAACATCAAAACTAAAATAAAGATGACAAACACAACTATTTGAATAGGGATGTGTTCGAATGGCCCTCAGCCAGATCCTAATCGATAAGATAAAAAAGGGAAAGATTGTCCTGTTCCTGGGCTCCGGTGCGCTGTATGGCGCTAATTTACCAGATAAAAAGATCCCTCTTGGAAATGACCTTAGAGATATTCTTTGCGAAAGTTTTCTGAACGACAGCTTCAAGGAAGCTGATTTAGCCCATGTTGCTGCAATGGCGATTTCACAAACCAGCCTTTTTGAAGTCCAAGATTATATCCGGGATTATTTTTCAGAGTTGCAGCCGGCACCTTTTCACCTAAAGATGTCAAATTTTAAGTGGAGAGCAATATTCACTACAAATTATGACCTGTTGGTTGAGCGTTGCTATGCGATGAACAAGGATCCAATGCAGACGCTCTCCATAATTATGAGCAATGAAGACAATTTCGATGAGACTCGAGTTACAAATGATTTATTACCGTATGTAAAACTGCATGGCTGTGTTACAAGAACTCATGACTCGTATTTACCGCTGGTGTTAACTGCTGATCAGTACAACGAAAGTTTTAAAGTAAGAAAGAGGCTTTTTAATCATTTATACGAATTGGCTTACGATAATTCGATTGTATTCGTAGGTCATAGCCTGCTTGATCACAATATCCGATCGGTTATGTTAGATCTTGAAAAAGAGTGTAAAGGTGGGCAACGCCACTATTTAATAAAGCCTAACATAGATGATATAGAAAGAGATTTTTGGGCAAATAAAAAGATAACGGCATTAGATATAACATTTTCCGATTTCTTTGATGAGATTGATGCTAAAGTTTCAAAAGAAGACCGATTGCTTTCAGTTGTAACACCACCTTCAACACACCCAATCCAAGCAGTCTTCAATACGCATGTTTCGCCTTCGGAAGAACTCATCGATTTTATGACAAATCAGGTCGACTGGGTAAATGCAGAAACTCCGATTTCCGAGACTGATCCCGCTGAGTTTTTTAAAGGGGTCGACCAGGGCTGGGATCCAGTTGCACAAAATGTTGCAATCTCGCGTAATTTACAACGGCATATCAATGAGCGAGCAATAGAAAAGACAGAGGCCGACGGCGAAGAAAAATCTGGATTCTACCTGATTAAGGGTGAAGCAGGTTCGGGGAAAACAGTACTACTCCGTCAAATTGCATGGGATTTAGGTACGTCGCCTCTGGGAATTTCCTTATGGGTAAAACCTGGTTGCTTTGCGGACATAGATATTATTGAAGAGATAGTTGAAAAGACTGGCGAACATGTCTATTTATTTTGGGATAATGCGGCCATAAACTCGATTGAATTAAATAGATTTATACAAAAGCTTAAAAAGAAAGATTTGGCAGTAACCGTTTTCACTGCCGAGCGTTACAATGAATGGAATACCCGTTGTGAAGCTCTTGACCAACTGGTTTCTAATATATTTGAGTTGCGATACCTAGCTGAGAACGAGATTGATAGCCTAGTACATCGACTTGAAGCACATTCGTCACTGGGACCAAACTTAAAAGATAAGACTCACGACGAAAGATGTCACGAGTTTCGCGAAATTTATGGCCGTCAACTGCTGGTCTCATTGCATGAAGCTACAATGGGCGAACCTTTCGAGGACATAATATTCAACGAGTATCAGAATATTTACCCCGAGGCGGCAAAGAGGATTTATCTCACGGTGTGCGTGCTCAATCGACTACGAATACCTGTAAGAGCTGGACTTATTTCAAGAATTCACGAAATTTCTTTTTCCGATTTTCAAAATGAGTTTTATAGACCTCTTGAGAAGGTAGTAATTATAAGTGGAAACGGAGAGCAGGATATTCATTATCAGGCGAGACATTCGGAGATTGCAGAGATCGTATTCCGTCGAGCTTTAGAGAATTCTGGAGATCGTTACCAAGAGTATATAAACATTGTTAAAAAGCTGAATGTCTCTTTCAGCACTGATCGATCGTCGCAACGTTCGTTATTAAGGGCTAAAGCGCTCCACGATCTTTTTCCAGAGTATGAGGATGTCAGTGCAATATATTCGCATGCTCTGGAATCTAATGGAAAAGATCCATATATCCTTCAGCAGCAAGCAAACTATGAACGTATTAGGCCTAACGGAAGCTTGAATATAGCTTTGGATCTGTTACATCAAGCCAAAGAGCAGGCTCCTTACGATTCGAGCATACTCCATAGCTTGTCAGTTGTGTGGCGTGACAAGTCCAATCTCGAGGAAGATCCTAGGTTGCGCAGAAAGCACAGAGGAGAGGCCAGAGGCTACCTTAACCAAATGATTTCTAGGTGGGGAATTGATGGCTACACCTCGTCGTCATTAATTGAACTGTCTATTGAAGCCTTGAATGACCTTCTGAATGATGAAGCAGCAACGCAATTTAGCATAAGGGAAGCGATTCGGTCGGTTCAGCAGGAGATTACGGACAACAAAAGAAAGTTTCCCTCGGAGAGTCAAATCCATGTTCTTGAGGCTAAGTTTTCTGAACTCATTGATGATCACGGGACGGCATTAACCGCATTAGAGAAATCCTTCGAAGAGAGCGACAGAGAACCACACCTGGCGATACGACTGGCTAGTCGATTAGTAAAAGATGGCGATAAAGATAAAGCTGAAGAGGTCTTTAAAAAGGCACTTGAAAGGCGGCGTGCGGATCACAAACTGAATTTTCATTTTGCTGAATTCTTACGGAATAATTCAGATTCTACGCATGAAGAATTGATGTACTTCTACAGAAGAGCATTTACGCCCGGAGACGGCAATTATCAAGCGCAGTTTTGGTACGCCAGATATTCATTGAACTCTACTGATGCCAAGACGGAGCAAGAAGCTAAAGATATCTTTGATCTGCTTCGGAAGGCAAGATTACCTCATTTTGCAAAGGTTGAAATTCGAGACTTCGATTTTGCAGGATCTGAGCGAAAAATTTTTAAAGGCTCGATAAAAACGAAGAGATCATCTTACGGTTTCGTTAAAGTGGATGGGCGTGGTGATGAGGTATTTTTCCCTGTTTCGTCCGTTCAAGATGATTTGTGGGATGCGATCATGGATGGTGACAGGGTCTCGTTTACTCTCGGATATAGCTTCAACGGGCCCGTAGCATGTCAAATACGCTGTGATTAGGGTGTTTGCGTTTTTTCCTTCAACAGCATGCCCCCCGTCACAGCGCTATTCAGCGATGCAACTCAAACAGGGATGTTTACACTCCCTTCTTATTGCTGGTTAATTTTGGAGCTCGCCATGAAAGCGCTGAGCCTGCGCACCGAACTACTCGCTCACGTGCCAATAAGGTTGGCCAGACGACAAAGGTTTATTCTGAGGTCGTCCGCCTGCGGGTATTCTTCGCCGGCTTAATGGTCTCCCGCTCAGCCTTGATCCAATCCAACAAAGCCTCTGCACTGTTCTCCCCACTTATCAGCTTGGGGTTGTCCTTGCGCCATTGCTCGGTGAGTTCACCCCGGAAGGCTTTGGCCAGGATGGACTGGGAGAGTTTGTTGACACGGGCCAGGGCGTTGTTGACCTGTTGTTCGATGCGGTCGGCGTGTGCGAAGAGTTGGTCTACTTGGCGGACGATTTCGGTTTGTTCTGCTATTGAGGGAACTCGAAGAGGGTACTTTTTCAGGGCCTTACCAGTAAGATGCTTGATCGTCGTGCCGGTAAACAATTGTTCTAAGGTCAAACTGTCAGCATCGTGTTTTAAATTCAAAGCCAGCCATTCGGGAATCAGAAAATTGGAAACCCTGGCGCGATGGATAGCTTTCTGAAAAACGATTTTTTCGTCAACGCGACCATCCCAAATGGCACATCTTCCGGGTTCACCACCTTCACATATCAAGACATCACCAAGTTTAATAGTAAGTTCAGCTCTCTCTGCCTGTGATATCAGAATCTCCTGAACCTCAGATAGATTGAAGTCGAACCAACGTACGTTGATATTGCCGAGGTATTTAGTTGCAATACCGGTATTCTTGGCTTTATCAAGCATTTTCCCAAGGCGACTTTCAACTATCTCAGAATACGATTTCACGTCCCAATCCCCGGGAACTGGTGGCCAATTCCAGGCATCTGCATTTGGGTGAATGTATGAATCAGAATTCGACCGCCACTCTTCAGTCAATCGTCCGCTCACCGCCGCAGCCAGAACGGACTGGCGGAAGCGTTTGAGGATTTTCAGGATGCGTTCGAGGCGGACTTTGGTGTTTTCCACCTGGGCCAGCAGGGTGTCGAGTTTGTCGGCGATGACTTTTTGTTCGGCGAGGGAGGGCACCACAATTGGGAACGTAGCAACTTTCTTGGGCTGCGCCCTTGTAAGAGAACCGCCGACTCCCGTTACGTCGGCACAGAGCCTTGTTCGAAATTGGTCTGACTGAAAGAAGCGCAGAAGGTAGCCAGGTTCCATTAGCTGCTGTCGAAGTACAATCCATTCTGATGATGCAATTTGTCGATGGCATACTCTTTGGCCAACTTCCCACACACGGTTAATGCGAGGGTTAATCTTACAAATTAAAACATCACGAGGTTTTACGGCTTGTTTGCTGGAGCCAATCTCCTTTCCCGACAAGACTTCCGGCTTCCCTGTCGGAAAAGTCGGGACGCTCCATAACTCGAAGGATTCATTTGGGAAGTCTTTCGGCTGTACGTTTTTAGATCGATACTGGTTGATATCACCTAAAGTGACTTCAGCCCAGGATTCAGGATGGGAGGATACGGGCATCATTTAATCTCTCCCAGCGCTTCCTTCAAAAGCACCCGCTGCCCATCTGCCTCCTCTTCAGCACCCAATTCCCGCATCAACGCATCCAGTTCCCCCAGTGCCTGCACCAGTTCTCCCATGGCCTCACCGGCCAGCACACTGGGTTCAGGCAAATTGGCAGCATCGACACTATCACTGTCTTTCAACCAGGAAATATCCAGTGAGTCACCCTTGTGTTCGGAAATCCACTGACGGCTGAAGCTGCGCCAGCGGCTGTGGGCGAGACGGGGGTCGATGCCTTGGTTTTCTTCGGCCTCTTCCGGTAGTTGGACCTTGTCCGAATGGAAGCTGTATTCGCCTTCGTCCCTCGGGCTCTGGCCGTTGGGTTCGTCGCCGTAGACGGTTTCAAACGGCTTGAGGTGCTGCTCGCCAAAAGGCGTACGTTTGCCGAAGCTAGGCATGTTGGTGCGCAGGTCGTAGACCCAGACGTTGTCGGTGCAGTTTTCTTCCTGATGCTTATCTGTGGTGCTGCCCTTGGTGAAGAACAGTACGTTGGTCTTCACGCCCTGGGCGTAGAAGATGCCGGTGGGCAGGCGTAGTAGGGTGTGCAGGTTGCACTTGTTCATCAGGTCCCGGCGCACATCAGTGCCGACACCGGCCTCGAACAACACGTTATCCGGCAGTACCACGGCGGCGCGGCCTCCAGGTTTGAGGTTGCGGTAGATGTGCTGCAAAAAGGCCAGTTGTTTGTTGCTGGTTTTGTAGGTCAGGTCGTCGCGGGTGATACTGGCATCCCCGCCCTTGCTGGTCCCGAAGGGCGGGTTGGCGAGGATCACGTCGGCCTTTGCCAGGCTTGCGCCGGCCTGGCCCAAAGCATTACCGAGATGGACGACGCCCTCGGCATCCCCTTCCATGCCGTGCAAAAGGCAATTCATCAGCGCCAGGCGGCGGGTGCCGGGCACCAATTCGATGCCCACGTAGGCATGGGTGGTCTGAAATGCTTTCTGTTCTGCGGTCAGATCGTACAGATCATCGGTCTGATCTTTGATGTATTCATGGGCAGCGATCAGAAAGCCGGAGGTGCCGGCGGCCGGGTCCTGGATGCGTTCGCCGGTTTGGGGTTGCAGGCAGCGCACCATGGTGTTGATCAGAGCGCGGGGGGTGAAGTACTGGCCCGCACCGGATTTGGTTTCGTTGGCGTTCTTCTCCAGTAGGCCCTCGTACAGATCCCCAAGGCCGTCTTTCTGGGCGCTGAACCAGTCGATCTGGTCCAGGGTCCTGATCATCTGCTCCAGATGGCGGGGTTCACGCAGGCGAGTTTGGGCATCAGCGTAGATGGCGCTGATCAGTGGGTCATCGTGTACCAGGCTGCCCTCGCTGTCCCGGCCGGTGGAGAGGCTCAGCAGGATGCGCTTGTAGTCGTTCAGCAGGTTAATGCCGGATTTGCTGTTCAGATCGTTCCAGCGACAGCCTTCCGGCAGCGGGTGGTTTTTCAGGGTGCCGGCTTCAGTGTTCTCATGAACCATCTTGATGAACAGCAGCAGGACCAGTTCAGTCACGTAGTCCGAGTAGTTGATGCCATCGTCCCGAAGGACATCACAGAGGTTCCAGAGTTTCTGGACGATTTCGTTGTTGGTCATGGGTTCCAGTAATTCGAGTAGGGTTGAAAGTTAAAATCAGATTGGTTGTTCAAGCAATTTGCCGAGGCCACATGGCCTCATTCAGTTCTTCCAGCACGGTATCCAGCTGCTTCCCCAATATCTTATCCATCTGACGGGCACCACCGTCATCCGCGAATCGGTTGTTTACAAATTCCCGGTCGATGATCACTTCATGAACCAGTTGCTTGGCCAGTCGATCAAGCCATTTGCGCTGGTTGGGGGTCCAGTTGTGCTGGGTGTATATGCGGTCCATGGCTTCCGCGACGCGCTGTTCGAAGGGGATCAGCGGTTCACCCAGGGCAGCGCGGCGGATGTAGCCGATGATGCTGGCGGCGATGTCCTTATTGGTCTGATTACGCACGGCACTTTGTAGTCTGGCTTCCGAGTAGCCGTGGTTGTCCAGCAGCAGTTTAACTTCTCGAAGCTGTTCCCGGGTGAGATCGCGTGGTTTATTAACCACCACGGCTAGAGCAGCGGACTGGTTGAGCTGTTCTTTGATGAACTGATTGAACTCGTCCAGGTAGTCTTCGGGCCGTTCGTGATTTCCATAGCTTTGCGTGCGCTTTTTGAACTCATCCTCATCGTTCGAAATCAATGGCATGTATTCGGTGCCTGCGAGCTGTTTCACTTCGGCAAGCTGGGTTAGCAGGCCACTATGCTGGCGAATGAATTCGGAGGCCTGGCGAGGGCCGAGTTTATGCAAATGCTGGTGCAGCGATTTTGGCTCTACACCCCAGAGCTGGTGTAGCTCGTCCAGTTTCTGTTTCAGTTCAGGGCGGCTTTCAGCTTTGTTGTCGGCCTTGCGCAGAACTCGCATCAGTTTCTGGCTGAGCTCGCTGAGCACCACGTCCGCCTGGCTTTCGTCCTTTTGTTCTCCCGGGCTATTCAAGGCCGTTTCCAGATGCTGTTCGTCTGTGAGCTCATCCACCAGCTGTTCCAGAGTGATATTGGGATCCTTCACCAGCGGTTTCATGGTGCTGACATCCTTCAACGCGGCGTAGATATCGACCGGATCGTAAATGCGGAATACTGTCTTACCGATCTCATCGCAGCGGCGGGTGGCGCGGCCGATCATTTGCTCATACAGAATGCGCGAACGTACCCGTCGCAAGAACACGAGATTGCAGATGCGGGGCACATCGATGCCGGTGGTGAGAAGATCGACAGTAATCGCAATGCTGGGGTAAGTTTCGTTCTTATACCGGCGGATCAGCTGGTTCACCTTATCACTCTGACCTGTGATCTTGGCCACGGCGGCTTCGTTGTAGCTGCCGTTATAGAGATCCTTGAAGGCATCGTCCAGCAGGCGCTTGACCATGTCCGCGTGCAGGTCGGTGGCGCAGAAGATCATGGTCTTTTCATCGCCAAAGGGGTCCAGTTCTTGTACCAGCTGTTCGCAGATCACCTGGTTAAAGTTCTCGCTGATCACCCGGCGGTTGAAGGCATCCACTTCGAAATTAAGTTCGTCTTCAAGCTCGGTCGTATCTATCTCGCCGGTCTGGGTGTTAATGACTTCTACCGGCTTCCCCTTCTCAAATTTTATGCCGTTGCGGGTGAGCAGGGTTTCATAGCGTATAGGCGGCTCGTGGTCGATTAGCCAGTCGTCTGCCACCGCTTCCCGGTATGAGTAGGTGTAAACAGGTTTGCCGAAGATCTCGCTGGTGTGTTTGGCCGGGGTGGCCGTGAGGCCGACTGTGACGGCGTCAAAGTAATCAAGCACCCGCCGGTAACTGGAAATGTACTGGCTGGTATCCCGGGTGGCCAATTCGCCCTCGGTCATCTCCTGGTCGAGGGTGTAGCCACGATGCGCCTCGTCGATGATGATGCAGTCGAACTGGTCGATGGGCGGTGGCTCATCGCTCATGAAGATGCGCTTGACCATGGCCTGCACTGTGGCGACCTGCACGCGGGTTTCTGCTTGAGCAGCCATGTCGCCCAGTTCCGCCACGTTGTAGATCTTGCTCAGGGTATGGTTCTGTTCAAGCGGCGCTTCGTTGAAGGCGTCAATGGCTTGTTGGCCCAGTGCCGTTCGGTCTACCAGAAACAGGATGCGGTGGAAGCGTTCTGTTTTTAGGAAACGGTACATCAGACCGATGACTGTCCGGGTTTTGCCGGTACCTGTGGCCATCGCCAGAAGGGCTGAACGGATTCCCTGAGAAAGCGCGTTCTCAGTGGCCATAATCGCTTTCTGCTGATAACCCCTGAGCTTCAGATACCCGAAGGGTTCATTCTTCAGCAGCTTTTCTGCATTTTCCTTGTCGCGCTCCAGCAGGTTCAGCAGACCACCGGGGGTGTGGAAACCTTGCAGAGCTCGGCGGGTGTTGCTGGGCTCCCGTACGTCTCGGAACCAGGTGCCGGAGTGCTCTGCAAGCTGAGGTATATAGGGTCGACCGTTACAGGAGTAAACGAAGGGCACCATGTAGTGGCCATCTTTGTCAGCGGGCCAGGCATTGGCTCGGCCCGTCAGTTCCCAGGCACCAACCAGCGGCGCATCCACTTTGAAGCCTTTGCCATAGCGTTCGGCTTGGCTAATCTTGCCGGCAACGTTGGTGTTTTCTTTCTTTGCTTCCACTACGGCAATGGGAGTGAGTCCGGCAAAGAGGATATAGTCTGCCCAACCTTTCTTGCCGCCTTCGTTAGTCGGCCATTCCGCTATAGCCCGGTAAGTGCCTTTTTCTGGTCTGGCACCTTTCTGATAGGTGAGTTCCTGACTATCGGCCTCCCAGCCCGCCTCATATAGCTGCTGATCAATGAGAATCCGGGTCAGTTCTTCGTTCAGTACCAACGTGTCACTGGCGGCCTTAGTCTGCTTGGCCACTTGCTGGCGCTGTTCGTTGACAGTTTTGTCGCCCTGGGTGGTCAGCTGTTGTTGCAGGGCTTTGATCTTCTCTTCATATGTCTGACGTTGTTCTGTCAGAGCTTGTTCATGCTGGCGTGCCTGCTGGGACAGGGCCCGGGACTCTTCATCCATGGCCACTGCCAGGGCTTCATATTCAGTTTTCTCTTTCTCAATCAGCTGACTTAACTGCTGGCTGCTGTCCAGCTCCATGTTGGTCTTTTTGAGATCGTGGCGAAGCTTTTCAATGTCGCTCTGGAGCTGTCGCAATTCAGCGCTGGGGTCAGCCGGTGGCACAAATGGGCCGGATTTGAAGCTGGCCCCGGCATTGCCGAAGGAGCGATGGAACCAGATGGCGAGCTCTCGGGCCAGCTTAAGACCGTCCATGGCTTCCTTGTGACGGGTGCGGAACTGGTGGGTAGCCTTGTTACCTTCGATGCGCAGGGTATGGAAAAGCTCCTTTACCTGAGGTTCCAGGCGCAATTCCCGATTCAGACGGTAAAGCAGGTCTGCCTGACTGGTTTGTTCGTCGAACTCAATACCAGACAGGGCAGCCAGGTGCTGGGCCATGGCTTCGCCAAGCTGGCGAAGCTTGATGAGGGTAGTGTTGGGGTCGCTGGAAAAGGCTCGTTCGGCGGTGCCAGCAAGTTCAACAAATAGTGGGTCGTATTCCGCGAGAAAGCCGAAGTTTGCTGATGGGTGACTGCTATCCTGCACAACTTGCTCCCTTTACCCAACCTTATTGTTCGATCTGCTTATGGCGAGTGACCGACTAGCGAAAAATGAGGAAGGTCAGATTACTCTTGTTGGTTGTCTTATTAACGGCGTAAAGACTGTATCAGTGTTTGTTGGACGGGCCAATCAACCAAAGGATCCTACCCTGTTAAAAGTGGGGGGATTACACTTGGCTTACGGGCTATGCGACGATCATTTTTCTTCTGGCCTTTGGCTCGGGTAGGTGGATCCTCAAGGCTTGTGCTGAGTAGTGATTGCTTGGGGACTATTTTAACAAGGATCGATATGGCCAACGTGACCACTCACGACCTTTTCGAACTGCTACAAAGCGGTGTGTTTTCCGGTTGTGTTGCGATTGTTACGAACGAACCGCCTGACGGCGATTTGATACAGGGGTTGAGTGGGACAGCGAAAAAGCATTATCAGAGTGTTTCTGTCCAGAAACTGGGCAATGGGGATTTGAAGACATTTACAGGGAAATACTCTGATTTGGTTCTAATCTATGGCCTGGAGCAGTGTAATCCTCAAAGTCCTGAAACCTATTCCGTTCGCTCCTCTCTCGATGTCCAAAGGAAAAATGGGGTGAGGGCATTGATCTGTCTTGACAAGGCAGCACACGAAAAGCATTTCAGCAACAGAGAGAGTCCTTTCTACAAGTTTTGCGGTGTCGTTTACCAAGACACCCTCACTGACCTGGCTATCTAAGTTGACCAGTGCACGACTTCAATGTTAGGGCCATCAAAATCGGCTGGCATAATTGGAGGGCGAGCATCGTGATGTCAGGCATCTGTTCATCAGACTTATCCGGCTTCACGGCCTTAACCCATTTGTAGAGGCTGTGAGCCGAGACTCCAAGTCGTTTTGAAACTTCGGCGACGGTATAGCCCCGCTCCAGTACTTGTCGGACCGCTTCATCCTTAAATTCTGGGGGGTAACGTTGGTTGCTCATGGCACTTTCTCCTATGCTCTAATCATAGGCCAGGAGTGTCCAGTGCACCGGGGTAAGGCCAATAGTTCAGGGGGCTGTCTACATTTTCGGTAACCGCGAAGCAAACCGAGTAAAGTCGGAATGTCCTACAAGGACACCAATAACATTTTCGATCGACTTGGCGGCGCCTATTCCACGGGCGGTCATGACGCAAGCACTAGGCACCTTATTGATATGAGCAGGCACTACTACGAGCAATCTTCATTTCGCGAAAAGTTAATCGAGCATCTTCTGGTGGGCGAACTGCTCAAGCTTTCCTGGGTTCGCGGAACTTGCGATGTAGAAGTTGCGAAACCTGAAGTAGATAACGCAGGCTACGACATCATTGCGGAAGCTAACGGTATCATTAGACATATTCAACTGAAGGCATCCTACCTCGGCGGCGCAACATCAAAGCAAAAAGTTCACACTAGGCTGAGCGAAAAGCCTTCTGGTTGCGTGGTTTGGGCTATTTTCGATGAAGAAAAATTGGACCTCGGACCTTTTCTCTTTTTCGGAGCAGAGCCCGGGCTCCCGCTTCCCTCCCTTGCCAGTGCAAGGGTGGCACGGCACACCAAGGGCAATAAAGATGGGTACAAGGCAGAGAGGCCGAACATTCGCGAAGTAAACAAGGGACAGTTCCAAGCACTCCCCGATGTAAACTCACTGTTCAATGCCTTATTCGGGGAAGCCGGCGCCTAACTTTGGTGGTTTTTCAGATTCATAAGAGGCCCGATTTTGAAGGATTACTTAAGCTCATGGGCTCAGTGGCTGGTTAAATTTTGCACCCGGGGAAAGGTTAAGAAAGTCGTGACAAAAAATGTGTTTTCAGAAGCAAGCTCGAATGTTCACATAGAAGAATACCTAGGCTTTTTTCTTGGACTCAACCATCCGCCCGAGTTTGCAGTTCTCCTTTCTGGTCCATGGGGAATAGGCAAAACCTACCTAATTAAGCGCGTTTTGGAATCGACCTTCCGGGAAGATCCTGCTCAGTGTGTATATGTGAGCCTTTACGGCATAACCAGCGTGGAACAGATTAGTTGGGAGATCCTAGGTCAGATATACCCCGCTCTGAACACTAGAGCCGGTAAATGGGGGCGACGCCTTTTCGAGGCTGGCCTAAAGAAGCTGCCGTTAGATGTCGGAGTGGATGCAGGTGAGATCCCCATAATAAACAAGCCTCGCCTTTACGTTTTCGATGACCTTGAACGGGCTAATATGCCTTTAGACACCATTCTTGGCTTTATCAACACTATGGTTGAGCATGATGGTGAAAAGGTAGTTTTGGTTGCGAATGAAGCGGAGCTGGATCACAAAAGTGGTGATGAATACCGGCGAAAGAAAGAGAAGCTGATTGGGAAAACCCTAGGTGTGAACTCCTCATTAAATGAAGCAGTTTCCTTCTTTTTTACTCTAGTTGACGACCAAAATGCTTATGATTTTATAGAGTCCGAGAGAGACCGAGTTACTCAAATTTTCAACGAGTCAGGCATCAGGAATCTAAGGCTGCTAAAACAGACGATGTGGGACTTTGAACGTATTTTTAAGCTCGTCCCTAACAGGTATTCCCAGCATAAAAATTTCCCTGACTTTGTCTCGTTATTCTTTGCTCTTTCCATTGAATACAAATCAGGAGCTCTTAAAGCCGATGATCTAATGGTGCGTACCAGCGCTCGAATGAAGGATATTAGAGGAATGACGCGTAGCCAAAAGGGGAAAGAGGAAGTTGAATTTTCACCTTTTAAGTCACTCAACGGAAAATATAGTTCTGTTGAGATTTACACTGAATGGCCAACAGACTCTTTTATGTTTGAGGTATTAGTTAATGGACGAGTACTGCCACACGCTGTAGAAAAAGAGATGTCATCCAGTCCTTATTTTGGAATCCCGAGGGAAACGCCCAATTGGAGGCTTCTATGGGAGTTTCTTGACATTCCAGAGTCCGTTATTCAGGGGGCTCTCGATGAGATTTGGGAAGAAATCGACAAAAAACAGATTACTGACCATTTGCACTTTTTGCAGGTTTGGGGAATTTTGTTTTTTTATGCAGAAATGGAAATCATTGCGTACTCGAGACCGGAGATCTTCGAAAAGGGTAAGAGCTACTTGGATGACCTCGTACGAGAAGATCTTTTGCCAAGTATAGATCCGAATGATCCAAGGGAGATGGATATTACTAGCTTTGACGGTTACGTATTTCGTGAGATCGAATCAGAGGAGATGATTAAGCTTATCGATCTCGTTGAGCGGGCACGTAAGGAAACGTTAAATAGGAGGCTGCCCAACCTGGCCGAGAGACTCTGTGATCAAATGCTGCAAGATGTCGACGACTTCAAAGCAGCGATCAGTTCTCCATCAGCGAAGAACTCTGTCTGCGTAAACCGCTGAAGGTTGCCACCCATTCCACGTGAAGCCTGCCACCCGGACCGGGGCAAGGCTGCCACCCATCGGAGCGTAGCGACGCGGGGTTTCTCTTCTTACTCCGAAGTCTCAGTGCCCGTCAACTTTGCCTGCTTTTTTCGCATGGATTCACCCCGCAGATTGATCTTGTAGGCGTTGTGGACAAGCCGGTCCAGAATGGCATCGGCCAGAGTGGCGTCACCGATTACGCCATGCCATTCTTCGATGGGTAGTTGGCTGGTGGCGATGGTGGAGCGCCGGCCATGCCGGTCTTCCAGTACCTCCAGCAAGTCTCGTCGGTTCTCCGCGTTCAGCTTCATGAGTCCCCAGTCATCCAGGATCAGCACGTCGACTTTGGCGAGGTTGGTCAGGAGCTTGGCGTACTGGCCATCGCCCTTGGCAATGGTCAGCTCCCTTAGCAATCGGGTCAGGCGAACGTACTGTGCGGTGTAGCCTTCCCGGCAGGCCTTGTGTGCCAGAGCACAGGCCAGCCAGGTTTTTCCCACCCCGGTGGGGCCGGTAATGAGCACGTTCAGGTGCTCCTTCACCCACTGGCAGCTGGCCAGTGACTGGACCAGCCCTTTATCCAGGCCACGTGAGTTCCGGTAATCCAAGTCTTCGAGGATGGCATTGTGCCGCAGTTTCGCCCGGCGCAGCCGGCTGCTCATGCGGCGGTTGTCCCGTTCGGTCATCTCCCGATCCACGAGCAGTCCGAGGCGTTCCTCGAAGGTCAGTTCCTGGATGTCGGTGGTGGCTGACTGATCAGCCAGAGCGGCGGCCATGCCGGTTAACTTGAGGGGGTAATCCCCCCATTTTTAGAGGGCTTCAAAAGTAGAGCTTAGGCCACAGCGGCCAGTTTTTGTTGTGGGGTAATGCCCCCGAGGGCCATGTTGGGCCGTTCGTTATTGTAGGTCCA
>Ga0307952_1000842_pt1 | contig 16314 bp, 16 predicted proteins | sample OrgLakmetagen376_FD_201821 | JGI IMG/M metagenome (GOLD analysis project Ga0307952, IMG submission 201821) | Saline water microbial communities from Organic Lake, Antarctica - #376 | ecosystem: Environmental > Aquatic > Non-marine Saline and Alkaline > Saline | place: Antarctica: Organic Lake...
CAAGCCGCTGAATCCTATATGATTCTTAAGGAAATCCGTTAATTATGACTGTTCTTATTATTGCAGAGGCGGGCGTTAATCATAACGGCGACAAGCAAAAAGCCCTTTCGCTTATCGATGTGGCTGCGGAAGCCGGTGCTGACGCCGTTAAATTCCAGACCTTCAATGCGCAACTTCTTGCAGCAATGAGTGCACCTAAAGCAGCCTATCAACAGCAGACTACGGATGCGTCCGAATCGCAGTTCGCTATGCTTAAAAGTCTTGAGCTACCGGTTGAATGGCACGTGGAGCTGCAGGCACATGCTAAGAGTATGGGAATAGAATTCATCTCTACGGCGTTCGACCTAGGGAGCTTGGCATTTCTCGAAAGTTTGCATTTGCCGTTTTATAAAGTTCCCTCGGGCGAAATTACCAATGGCCCGCTGCTATTAGCTTTTGCACAAACCGGTAAAAATGTCATCTTATCAACCGGCATGGCGACCCTCGGCGAAATAGAACAAGCCCTGGCGATATTGGCTTGGGGATATCGGGATCAAAAAACACCTGAATCGCTAACTGATGTCTGGAAACACTGGTCTTCCTCAGAAGCCTCAAAGGTAGTCGCAGACAAAGTATCGCTCCTGCATTGCACATCTCAGTATCCGACCCCGATGGAAGAGGTAAACCTGAAAGCGATGGACACGCTTTCGCAGAGCTTCGGGCTGCCTGTGGGGTATTCGGATCATACTCAAGGAGTGCTTGTCCCCGTTGCCGCAGTGGCCCGAGGGGCAAAAATCATTGAGAAGCACTTTACGCTGGATCGGAATTTGCCTGGCCCTGATCACAGAGCGTCTCTTGAGCCCGCAGAATTGTCGCAAATGGTTCGTGAGATCCGGTTGGTTGAAACCGCTTTGGGGGATGGTCGTAAAAGACCGCAAGCCAGCGAATGGGATACCCGCCTGGCGGCCCGTCAACAATTGATTGCGCTCTCGGATATTCATTTGGGCGAAACGTTAACACCTGAAAATCTGGGTACTGCCCGGGCCGGTGTAGGGTTGCTTCCAACCCATATATGGGACCTGTATGGAAAAAAAACCACCCGTGAGTACAGCCTTGGAGATCCTATTGAGCGTTGATAGCCAAATAGGAGACCGGCAAAAAGTTGTTCTTCTCGGGGCGGGGGGGCATGCCAAGGTTGTTCTTGACGCACTTCGAGCCCAGGGAATAAGAGTTGACGGTGTTGTAGATCCGGAATTGGCAAAGACAGAAACTGTCTGGCGTGCGCTGCCTGTACTAGGTAGTGATTCGGATTTTCTTGAGCTCGATCCTAAAGACTTCGTGCTGGTTAATGGTGTCGGGAGTTTGCCGGGAAATAATCTAAGGCAGAAGTTGTTTGAAAAATTCAAGTCGGCAGGTTTTGACTTTTTATCTGTTGTCCACACCTCAACCTTTATTGGTTCTGGCGTCATGCTGGGAGAGGGTGTGCAAATTATGGCCGGGTCCATTATTCAGCCTGACTGCCAAGTTGGAAAAAACTCTATCGTTAATACCGGCGCCATAGTGGATCACGATTGCATGATTGGAGAAAATGTTCACATCGCTCCAGGTGTCACGATCTCAGGGAATGCTGTGATTGAAGACGGTGTGCATATTGGAACGGGAGCTTCCGTTATTCAGGGCGTAATCATAGGGCGAGGGACTGTTATTGGTGCGGGGACAGTCGTCGTCAAATCAGTTCCCGAGTACTCGAAACTTATAGGAATAAAACCACGACTTAAAACTGCCGGAAACGAGAGTGATTTATGAAGCAATGGCAAAATGCTTTGGTAAAGCGTGACGCAAGCTTGGAACAAGCCATTGAGGTTCTTGATAAGGCTGCTCTACGTATTGCCTTGGTTGTGGACGATGCTGGAACATTGCAGGGCACTCTTACAGACGGCGACGTTCGGCGTGCTTTGTTAAAGCACTTGTCGCTAGACACACCAGTTAATCGAGTGATGAACGCAAACCCCAAGACCGCGGGTTTAAGCTGGACGGCGAACCGTATCCTGTCTCTCATGGAGCAACACGAGGTGCTTCAATTACCGCTGGTTGATAGCGATCGTAAAGTTGTTGGCCTGGCGAACCTGCATGACCTGTTAAACAAACACCGCCACGACAACCCTGTGTTTCTTATGGCCGGTGGATTTGGTACTCGGTTGCGCCCACTGACTAACAACTGCCCTAAGCCGATGTTGAAAGTTGGTGACAAACCTATTCTGGAACAGATTCTCCTGAGCTTTGTGAATGCGGGTTTTCATCGTTTCTACATATCAACGCATTATATGCCAGAGGTAATCTGGGATTATTTTGGAACCGGTGAAAAATGGGGCGTATCTATTCAGTACATCCATGAAGATGAGCCACTGGGTACGGGCGGTGCTTTGGGCTTGTTGCCACATGAGGAAATTGATCTACCCCTATTTATGATGAACGGAGATCTACTCACCTCCCTGAATATTCATAGCTTTCTCGAATTTCATGAAAACCATGGTAGCGTCGCCACCATGTGCGTGCGGAAGTACGAGCACCAAGTTCCTTACGGAGTAATTACCAGTGATGGGACCCAGATAAGGTCAATGGTTGAGAAACCCGTACACAAATTTTTTGTGAACGCGGGCATCTATCTGCTCAACCCGGAGTTGGTCAAAAGTGTTGGGCGCGGAGTCCGGGTTGATATGCCGACATTGCTCGAACAACAGATTGCAGAAGGTAGGCCTGTTAACATGTTCCCGGTACATGAGTATTGGCTGGACATAGGGCGTATGGATGACTTCCATCGTGCACAATCGGAAGTATTCGAGTGTAACAATGGATAAATGTGGCGTCGTGGCGATAATTCCTGCCAGAGGTGGCAGCCAGCGCCTTCCAGGCAAGAATATCAAATTGTTGGCAGGGAAACCGCTGATCGCTTGGACGATCGAAGCGGCGCTTAATAGTCGAGCTTTAGATGGGATCGTTGTTTCCAGCGATGATGAAGAGATTCTTGATGAGGCAAGGAAATACCCGGTCAAGGTCCTGAAGAGACCGGATTATCTGGCCACGGCCACGGCTACGACCTTCGATATGCTGCTCCACTGCTTGGATGTACTTCCTTCAAAGGAGATGGCAGTTGACCAGATAATGTTACTCCAACCCACTTCCCCTTTACGCACCGCCGAGGACATTGATCGGGCGTTGGCATTAAAGAAAGGAAGTGGTGCCTGCTCTGTAATCAGTGTCTGTGAGTGTGAGCACTCACCTTTATGGACAAATTTTCTGAACGAAAAGGGCGATATGGATGACTTCCTTTCTACCCGGTTACTTAACAAGCGGAGTCAGGATTTGCCGGTTTACTACCGGCTAAATGGAGCTATATATGTTGCGGATGTTGATAATTTCAAAAAATATCGTGGTTTTTTCATGCCAAATAGTCGAGCGTATGTAATGCCCGCTGAACGCTCGGTAGATATCGATACCGAAATAGACTTTAAACTCAGTCAATTAATGCTCGGAGACAATGAATAAAATAAAGAAAATATACCGATCGGGCATTCTTCAAGGCTATCTTCAGAGTAAGCATTCCGATATCAGAAAAGCTCCTATTTTTTTAGTCCGGCATGATGCGGACTGTGGTTATAGGTACAAAGGCCGAGTGTATTCCCAAATTATAGATTCACTAGGAGATCTTGCTTTATACCATGGTATCGAGAGTTCAAGTATTGCGGCCCCCTTCAGTCGTTTTATTGGTGCTTCTGCCCACAATAATCCCCTGGTATTTAACCGAACCTTTCTTCGCATTTCCGTGACCTCGGCAATTCTTGAGCGGCTAGTTGGCCGCAGCCGGGCTCTTACCTATAAACGTGCAGCCAGCATCAGGGTATGGAAGAGAATACTGAATCGAGCACAGCCCGCGATAGTGATCGGTATTCAGCCTAGTAGATATTTGTGTGCTACCTGCAAGGCCATGGGCATACCCGTTTATGATTACCAGCATGGGGTCATCGCCCCTGACCATTGGTGGTACGGTAGTCTATTGCCGAGAGAAATACGGGATGACGAGCTACCAAGTGGCATCCTTTGCTGGGACAAACCTAGTGCCGCAGCCCTTGAATCCTGGGCACCTAAGCGCGCGGTGCAGGTCCGGGTTTTGGGCAACCCGTGGTTTAAAAGATTTGAAGACCGGATGCCATACGATGACCTTGTGCGTAAGGCACTGGACCAGAGTGTAATTTTCAAAACTGACAAGCCCACGATTCTTGTATCACTACAATGGGGGCTGGGTGAGCACTACTATGCTGGCACCAAGTCTAACTATGTGATGTGTGATGCCCTGTCCAGTGTCATTAAGCATACTCATCAACACTATAACTGGATGCTGCGACTTCATCCGGTTCAGCTCCACAGTGCTGCAGGAAGTGAAACGCGGGAGTATCTTCGTCGGGAATTTGGCCAGCTCATAGGCGTGGGTTGGGAAGAAGCGAGTCGCTTACCCCTGCCTGTCGTGTTGCAACATACTCAACTCCACATCACTGACATGAGCACAGTCGTGACTGAAGCGGCTTGGTATGGCATCCCGTCAGCGATCCTCAATCCATTTGTGAGACCTGGCGAAAGGATAGAAACACTGTTCAAAGAGGAAAGGGAAATCGGTGTGGCGAGTTTGGTGAAACAAACCGAATCCGACATTGAGCAGTGGATTGTAAGCGCTCTGAAATCACGGCACCGCACTCAAGCGGTGGAACCTGAAGAGAGTTTGTTGGAGTTTTTGAGGGAGGCAGTGTCCGTTGATGGCGCAAAGAACTATACAAATAATTGATTACGGCGTAGGCAACATCGCGTCCGTTGCAAACATGATCGATTATGTCGGTGGAACCCCCGATGTTGTCAGTTCGCCAGATAAGCTGAAATGCGGCGTCAAAATCCTGTTACCGGGTGTAGGAGCGTTTGACCATGGCATGTCTTGCTTGAAAGAGGGAGGTTGGCTGCCGATTTTGGAGGAGTGTGTGCAAATGAAACGTACACCGACTTTGGGAATCTGCCTCGGTATGCAATTGATGTGCAAAAGCAGTGAGGAGGGGCGTCGACCTGGGCTTGGTTGGATAGACGCGTCGGCTCGTAGGTTCGCGTTCTCCGTTGATAGCGGGCTCAAAGTCCCCCACATGGGTTGGAACCGTGTCATAATTTCGAAGCCCGATGCGCTGGTAAGTAGTGATTCGCAAATTGAACGGCGGTTTTATTTCGTGCATTCCTATTACGTTAGCTGCGCGCACGAGGAAGACGTCATTTTAGTGTGCCACCATGGCCATGATTTCGTGGCGGGTTTTCATCGAGATAATATCTGGGGACTTCAATTCCACCCTGAGAAGAGCCACAAATTTGGAATGGAAATCTTTCGTCGTTTCCTGGAGGTATGAGGTGTTAAGTCATCGGGTAATACCAGCCCTTCTTCTCAGTCACGGCGGATTGGTAAAGACCACTAAATTCAAACAGCCGAAATATGTGGGCGATCCTGTAAATGCCATTCGCATTTTTAACGAGAAAGAAGTGGATGAGCTGGTTGTGTTAGATATTGACGCCTCACGCGAAAATCGTGAGCCGGACTATGACACGATTGCCGAGTTTGCTTCCGAATGCTTCATGCCCCTTGCGTACGGAGGCGGTATTCAAACGGTAGAGCAGGCGCGCACACTCTTTTCACTGGGAATAGAAAAGGTCGTCCTCCAGACGGCAATACTTGATAGCTCAAAACTCATTTCTGATATAGCGAACCGCTTTGGTTCTCAAAGTGTTATTGCCTCGATTGATATCAAACGAGATTGGAGAGGTAGGGCAAAAGCATGGTCGGCCATGCGACAGAAAAAACTCGCTCAGCCCTGGTTAGATATGCTGCATGAGTATGTAGAGGCTGGCGCAGGTGAGATTTTGCTTAATAGTGTAGACAAAGACGGCACCCAGGAAGGTTACGACCAAGAACTAATAGCAACAGCTGCCGGGGCTCTCTCAGTGCCGGTAATCGCCCTCGGCGGCGCTGGAAAACTCGAACATTTTGTTTCTGCGGTAGGCTCTGGCGCCGCCGCTGTGGCGGCAGGTAGTTTGTTTGTATTCCAGGGGCCCCATCGCGCCGTCCTCATCAGTTACCCTCGCTACTCAGTCCTCGAATCACTGTTTCGGAGTCGATGAATTATGATACCAGACGATCACCAAGTATGTAGCCGCTGTGTCATGGATACCACGGCAAGCGACATTACGTTTGATGAAAACGGTGTTTGTAACTACTGCACATATTTTGAGAACCATGTAAATGATGTCGTATTTGAATCCGAAGAGGAACGTTCTGTTAGACGGAAGCAGTTCATCGAACAGGTAAAAACTGCAGGAAAAGGAAAACCCTACGACTGTGTGATGGGTCTCTCTGGCGGCGTAGATAGCTCTTATGCACTTCATCTTGCTCTGAAGGAGGGGTTAAGGCCGTTAGCTGTCCATATGGACAATAACTGGAATTCAGAGTTGGCCACGAACAATATAAAGAATCTTGTGTCAGGCCTGAACGTTGATCTCTATACACACGTTATTAATTGGCCTGAGTATAAACAGCTCATGCAATCGTTTTTTGATGCCGACGTTATCGACGTTGAGCTTCTGTATGACAATGCAATGTTGGCTGTCAATTATAACCAGGCGCGAAAGTACGGCATCAAGTACATTCTGAGTGGTAGCAACTCCGCTACAGAAGGAATGCCTATGCCGGAAGGTTGGAACTGGAAGAAGTGGGACAAGAAGAATATAAAGGCCATCGGGAAGCGTGGTGGAGTAAAGCTGAAAACCTTCCCTTCGGTTGGAATTGTTGATTATCTGGCTAATCGCTTGATTCGCGGAATTCAATGGGTTCCTTACCTCGATTACTATGACTATCGTAAAGACGATGCGCTTGATCTTCTTGAAATTCGATACGATTACAAACGTTACCCTTACAAACATTACGAGTCCGTTTTTACTCGGTTCTACCAAGGCTGTATCCTTCCCGAAAAGTTCGGCGTAGATAAGCGTAAACTGCATTTAGCTACTCTTGTGATGAGCGAACAAATGAGCAGAGTGGAGGCAATGGAGCGATTGATTCACTCTCCTTATCCAACAACGGTCGAGCTAGAAACCGATAAGAAGTATTTCTTGAAAAAAATGGGTTGGACGGAGGAGATGTTAGGGAAATATTTACAGCGCCAACCGAGAAAACATGATGATTTTCCAAGTAACGTTCGGTTTTGGGAGTTTATGAGAAAGACCTATAAAAAATATAAATAGTCTCCGAAGAGTGCTTTTTGTGAATAGACTAGTTACGTTTAGACTTCATGTTGCAATTATAATTTCTATACTTGTTTCATTGTCTGCTGTCATTTTTTACGTATTCGTTGGTGAGTCAGTGCTGGAGGGTCAGATCGATTTCCAGTTCTATGCTGATTCTTTGACGTACGAAGAACTTTATTATTCGAATTATTTTGATAATATTTGGAAAACGGTTGGTTTCGGTGGAAACTATTTTGGCCCTATACTGATATTAAAGTCTTTTAATGGAAGTAGGGTTTGTGTGCTGCTTTTTAACTGTGCCATTTTTTTAATTTCTATAAAATTAATTGTAAGCTCAAGTAATATACGCCCTAGGATTTTATTATTTTTATTAATTTTAAATCCAATAACTTTCTTTAGTTTAGTTTCAGTTAATAAAGAAATAATTTCACTTCTTGTTTGCGCCCTAGTAATAAAATGGATTTATTCTCGATGGTTTGGGTATGTCTTTTTTGCATTTTTCATATCGTTTATGGTGCGATGGCAGTTGTCGATTTTTGTTTTATTTCTTGTTTTTTCGATGTCTAATTTAAACTTTATTAAAAAATTACGTTTTCTATATATATTAATTTCCTTGATTTTTATTTCTATAGTATACTACAAATTAGGACATCTTTTTGAGAACGTCAACGCAGTCGCTCAAGCTGGAGCTCTGACAAATCAAGGAAGTGGAATATATTCGTTATTTAATCGGCTTCAAGCGCAAGGTTTTTACTTTCTTGTTTTTGTGCCCAAAACATTACACGCAATTTTTGGTCTTATTTCAAACATTTTCAGTATTTTTAATCCTACAAACATATATAATGACGTAATAATCACGATCAACGCGGTAGTATCTTTTTCGGTATTTTGTTTTTTGTTTTTACGTAATCGTTTTAGGTTGCGAAATGATCTGGTTTTTGCATCTATATTATACTGTATGATATTTTCTTTGAGTCCTATTTATTCGCCGCGATATTTCTACCCAGTTTTTATTTTTTTGGCCATAATTTTAGCTAGTCGTTCGCTCAAACAAAAAGGTTGAGATAGAAAAGTTGAGAATACTTATTGTTCACCCCTCTGGTGCATTTGGTGGTGCTTCCAAGAGCATCATTGAATTTCAAAATTACTTGCGCAACCTTTCGGTTACGACGGATGTGTTGTGTGTATCTGGAAATGTAGTTGGTCAATTTCGTTCAAATGGGTATTTAACAAATTTTTCTAGACATCTATCTCAATTCGATAACACAAGGTTTGGTTATTATCGAGGATTCAGATGGCTAATTACATTAAGAGAGCTAGTATTCTTTCCGAGCTCACTTAAAGCAATTAAAGGCTGTATTAATCACGGAGACTATTGTGTAATTCATATTAATGAAATCACGTTAATTCCTTGGGTTAAGTTGATCCGGCGCTGGACTAATGTTCCAATTATAATTCATGTCCGTTCATTGCAGCGCCAAGGCATAAGTGATTATCGTACTCGTTGGCTCAACAGTGTGCTCATGCATGATGTTGATAAGGTAATTGCAATTGATGACACCGTAAGGAGAACTCTCCCGAAGTGCCTCCCGGTGACTGTTATCCATAATAGTATGAAAATAGAGGCTCAGAAAAATTGTGGATTCAAAACTCGTGCCCGGTTTCGAATCGCTATTATAGGAGTTCTTCTCAAGTTAAAGGGAATATATGAGTTTCTGGAAGCTGCTCGCATTCTCGTCCGAGAACGAGGATATGACATTGAGTTCTACATTGTTGGTGAGAATGCCAGGGAGCTTTCTGGATTGAAGGCGGCGATTTTGAAATGGCTGGATTTAGCTCATGATGTGCGCAGTGATACAGAAGCGTTCGTAGCGGCTCATTCTTTGCAGGAGCACATTGTGCTCACCGGCTTTATAGAGAATGTGCAGAGCATTTATGCTGATCTGGACGTGCTCTGTTTTCCCTCTCACCTTAACGCGGCAGGAAGGCCCGTTTTTGAAGCGGCCTTCTATGGTGTGCCCAGTATTGTGGCTGTAAAGGACCCGCCTCCGGATACAATCATCCACGGCGAGACTGGTATTTGTATAGATGAGCCGGACGGGCGGTTGATAGCCAATGCGATAGAGCGATTGTTTAAGAATAGGGAAGAGCTAGAGTTCTTAGGTCGTAACGCAAAAAGATTAGCCCATCAGAACTTTGATATCAAGAAGAATGCTGAAGCGCTTCTACAAGTATACAAAGATGCCATTTCTAAAAAATAACAGCGGGTGGTGCTCAATAGCTTACTGCAAGACTCCTCAGTCAAATTTGGGTGCCATGGACAAGCACTATCGCTACCTCTATGCCCACTGGTTTTATGACTCTTATGTTCCTGAAACGTAAGGGAGTCAGCCTCCATGCGTTTGCCAGCGATCTCAGCTTGCCGTTTACCATCTTGAGTCGGGAAATGCGGTGGCATAGGGTTGAGGGTTGATCCTGCATACAAATACCGAATGGCGGAACTTGCAGTTCGTTCGGTACGTTCACTGTGCCGGCGACTTTTAGTCGCCGTAGATAGCTTTGATTACTTAGTGGGTTAAGTCGAATGGTCTGATTCTGCCATTGTGGCTTTACGTCATTTACGGATAGCGACCTACAGGTCTTTGCCATGTTGTATTTATGGCGATCAAAAGACGACGTTAATTGACCATGAACAGTTTATGTTGAGGTATATAATTCTGCTTTGTGTCGGTGTCCAAAGACATAGGATGTGTAGGCGATTGTAAATAATTATCGTAATTTACTCGGAATCCAGCATATATTTAAAAGAAAATAATTTTCGATATCGCTAATAGCTATTCTGGTATGGTCAATAAGTAAAGACAAGGAGTTATTCATAGTGTTTAAAGGCAAAACCTTGCTCATAACTGGCGGGACAGGCTCATTTGGAAACGCTGTATTACGTCGCTTTTTGGAGTCAGACCTGCAGGAAATTCGCATCTTTAGTCGCGATGAAAAGAAACAGGATGATATGCGGAGAAAGTACCGGAGCGACAGGCTCAAGTTTTACATCGGCGATGTGCGCGATTTCCAGTCGGTGTTGAATGCTGTGCGGGGGGTGGACTTCATCTATCATGCGGCAGCCCTTAAGCAAGTGCCATCCTGCGAATTTTATCCGCTCGAAGCGGTCAAAACTAATGTGCTTGGTACTGAAAACGTGTTGGAAGCAGCGGTTCAAGTTGGTGTGAAGCGCGTTATCTGCCTAAGCACCGATAAGGCAGTCTATCCGATCAATGCCATGGGTATCAGTAAGGCGATGATGGAGAAGGTGATTGTAGCCAAGTCGCGGTCGAGTAACAACACGGTGATCTGCGCCACCCGCTACGGCAACGTAATGGCGTCGCGAGGGTCAGTAATTCCGCTGTTCACTAACCAGATACGGACCGGTCAGTCGATCACGATCACTGATCCGTCCATGACCCGATTTATGATGACACTCGACGACGCTGTCGATCTCGTGCTTTTCGCCTTCGAGAACGGTCAGCCTGGCGAAATTTTCGTGCAAAAAGCGCCGGCTGCCACGATCGAAACACTAGCGAAAGCACTGACCGGCTTGCTCGGTAAACCGGATCACCAGATCGATGTCATCGGGACACGTCACGGTGAGAAATTGTTCGAAGCACTTCTCAGCCGTGAAGAAATGGTTGCGGCGGAAGACCTTGGCAATTATTACCGGGTGCGCCCAGATCTGCGTGATTTGAACTACGGCAAGTATTTTGAGCAGGGTGAAATTGAGCTTTCGGAAGCAATAGAATACACCTCGCACAACACGACCAGGTTGGATGTAACAAGCATGCAGGCGCTGTTAATGAAGCTTCGGTTCGTGCAGGCGACCGTGCGTGGGGAGCACGTTGAACCTGAGGAATGATCTATTCCGCCGAAACAGCATCAAGGATCTTGGAGGAGGCTGTAAGATGACAAAACGAAAGACACGGGTCCTAGTGTTAGGCGCGACAGGGATGCTTGGTTCGACCTTATTCCGGGCCTTCAGCGCTGATCAAAAGCTTGATACCTTCGGAACACTGCGTGACGCTAGCGGCGCACGGTATTTCACGCCGGAGCTTCATGATGCCCTGATTCCCAACGTCCACCTCGAGGGTGAGACGGGCCTGTTGACTGCGTTTTCGATCGCACAACCGGATATTGTCATTAATTGCATCGGGATCATCAAGCAACTACCCAATTCAAATGACCACCTAGAAAGCTTGGCAGTCAATGCTAGCCTGCCGCATCGGCTTGCGAAATACTGCAGTGTAGCCGGCGCCCGGTTGGTTCATTTCAGCACCGATTGTGTATTTTCCGGCAAGCACGGCGAGTATAAGGAAGACGACTTCCCAGACGCATACGATCTTTATGGTCGTTCGAAATTCCTCGGCGAGGTAGATTACGAAAATACCTTAACCTTAAGAACGTCGATCATCGGGCACGAGTTGAGCAGTAACAAGAGCCTGATAGATTGGTTTCTTGGCCAAAGTGGCGCGATCAAAGGGTTTAAAAGAGCGATCTTCTCAGGCCTTCCAACGATCGAGGTTGCTCGGGTTATACGCGAATTGGTGATCCCTGACTCGGATTTGCAGGGGCTCTACCACTTGTCAGTCGATCCAATCAGCAAGTACGACTTATTAAATCTTGTCGCTGAAGTCTACCAAAAAGATATCAAAATCATCGCGGATGAGGAATTGGTCATCGACCGCTCGCTTAATTCGGGTTGTTTCCGCGAGAGGACTGGGTTCTTGCCGAAGCCTTGGCGGGAGTTGGTCAAAGACATGTATGATTATCATTGCGAATTTTTGGGCAAAGGTAACTGACAAGGGCATTCCTTTTGAGTATTCGCTCTTTTTATCGGTCTGTGGTGACTGGTAGCGTCAGACATGCCAACTAATTGAGAAAAGCATGAAAAAATTAAAAGTTATGACAATCGTTGGAACTCGACCCGAGATTATTCGACTTTGTCGAGTGATTGAACGGCTCGATCGTTATTGCGACCATACGCTGGTGCATACTGGGCAAAACTACGATTACGAGTTGAATCAAATCTTTTTTGAAGATCTCGGTGTGAGGCCTCCGGACGTTTTTCTTGAGTGTGCGGCTACTTCGGCAGCTGAAACTATTTCGCAAGTAATCAGCAAGGCTGACAAGGCATTTAATGAATATCAGCCTGAAGCGCTTCTGATTTTAGGTGACACGAACAGCGCAATGGCTGCGATACCCGCTAAACGTCGTAAAATTCCTATTTTCCACATGGAGGCGGGAAATCGTTGCTTTGATTTGCGCGTTCCGGAGGAAATAAACCGTAAGATTGTTGATCATATCTCTGATATCAACATGCCTTACAGCGATATTGCCAGAGAGTATCTTTTGCGTGAAGGTATTCGTCCTGAGATGATTGTCAAAACAGGTAGCCCTATGGGTGAGGTGCTATCTCACTACGGTGAGAAGATTGCTCAATCCAGAGTCTTAGGGAAGCTAGGTCTAGAGGCAGAAAGATATTTTGTAGTCAGCGTTCATCGCGAGGAGAATGTGGACTCACACGTTAATATCCACCAGTTTGTCGAAACGCTTGATGATTTAGCAGTGCGCTATAATCTGCCAATTATCGTGTCAACGCATCCTCGCACACGAAAAAAAATCGAGCAGCTCGAACTGTCTTTTCATCCACTTGTACAACTACAAAAGCCGCTCGGGTTTACTGACTATATTTGCTTGCAGGTCAATGCGAAGGCAGTTTTGAGCGATAGTGGCACCATCTCAGAAGAATCTTCGATACTGAATTTTCCCGCCATTAACATTCGTGATGCTCACGAAAGACCTGAGGGAATGGAAGAGGGGGCTGTGATGTTTACGGGAATGAGCAGCGAGCGAGTATTGCAAGCTATTGAGATTGTTGCGGATCAAGGGCGTGGTCAGTCTCGCCTATTGCGTTTGGTTACTGACTACTCCGTGCTTAATGTTTCGGATAAGGTAGTACGTACTATACAAAGTTATACGGATTACGTTAATAAGTTCGTTTGGAAGAAGTAGCCCAAATGCGTATTGTTATATTATCGGATGCTTATCTCCCCGAAAGCACCCTTATCCATGCGAAAATGCTTCATGAACTGGCAGTTGAGTATGTCCGGCGCGGACATGAGGTAATTGTCCTGACCCCCGGTCTTTGCGATCAAAAGAACCTAGTTAACCAGTGCTCTATCGAGGGCGTTGATGTGTGGAGGTTCAGGTGTCGACCAACGCGAGGGGTTTCTCATCGTGACCGTGCAATAAACGAAACGCTTATCTCGTGGTTCGCTTTTCGAGCGATTAAACGCGAAGGGTTAAATCCAAACTTTGATTTGTGTGTAAACTATTCTCCTACAATTTTCTTTGGCCCCCTGGCGCGCTGGTTTAGGCGTCGCGGTGCGTTCGTGTACTTGGTATTGAGGGATTTTTTCCCGCAATGGGTGATTGATGAAGGGATGATCAAAGAAAATTCTTTGGTTGCGAACTATTTTCAATTTTTTGAAAACCTAAACTACGCTAGTTCCAATGTTGTTGCTGTGCAATCCCCCGCAAATGTGCCGGTTTTTGACAAAATTACGGGTTCGAGACGGTATTCTGTTGAGGTTCTTTACAACTGGGCAGCACCAGCATCTGACGTGGATGTTAGTTTTGGTGAGCGGTTCATCATTGATCACCGGCTCGGTGCCAAATTCTTATTCTTCTATGGTGGCAATATTGGCCATGCACAGGACATTCCCGTTATTTTGCGATTGGCGAAGTCGATAGCCACACAACCGGACGCACACTTTTTAATTATCGGCCAGGGTGATCAGTACTTGAATATCAAAGAAAAGATCAAGGAAATGGCTTTGTCAAACGTCACGCTTGCACCCTCGGTGTCACAGGAAGAATATCGGTCATTACTTACTCAGGTTGATTGCGGTGTATTCACGCTGGCAGCCAGCCACAGAGCGCACAACTTTCCAGGCAAGATACTAGGATATTTGGCAGCCGGGCTTCCGATACTCGGAAGCGTAAATGCAGGGAATGATCTTATCGAGCTTGTAAACACGTCTGGCGCGGGGCTGGTTTCGGTGAACGGCGATTTTAATAACTTGGAGCAAGATGCGCGTGGCATTGTTAGTTCAAGCGAGACACGGCGAGGTATGTCTGATGCGGCAACGAACTTACTACAGCAGGTTTTCTGTGTTACGTCTGCAGCTGATCAGATCCTTGAACGTTACAAGACTAAAGACTTCGACAAATGAAAATTCTAATTACGGGTGCAAATGGTTTTGTGGGGTCACATCTAGTTAGATTTCTGGAAGGACATGAGCTTGCAGCAATAGGTCGTACGGAAGTTGCCGGTGTAGAACAATTTATTCGCATAACGTTGTCACCTGATACAGATTTTAGCGGTTGTTTTAATGATGTAGGGTGTATTGTTCACGCCGCCGCCCGTGCGCACATAATGAAAGACGAAGCGGACGACCCCTTGGCGGAGTACCGCAAAGTTAATGTCGCAGGCACACTTAACCTCGCCCGTCAGGCCGCAACCGCGGGTGTGAAGCGTTTTATCTATATTAGCTCTATAAAGGTCAATGGTGAGCAGACGTTGTTGGGCAAACCATTTACCGAAGAAGATATGCCTGCACCGACAGATGCCTATGGACTTTCCAAGCACGAAGCAGAGCAGGGTTTGCGTGAACTGGCTGAAGAGACTGGCATGGAAGTTGTCATCATTCGCCCGCCTCTTGTGTATGGCCCAGGTGTAAAAGGCAACTTTGCCAACATGATCAAGCTGGTTGGCAAAGGCCTGCCGCTGCCACTGGGTGCTGTTCATAACAAGCGCTCGTTCGTCGCTCTGGACAATCTCGTTGATTTGATCATCACCTGCATCGATCACCCCGGTGCGGCAAATGAGACGTTTCTGGTTAGTGATGGTGAGGATCTTTCGACAACGCAATTGCTTCGAGGCGTTGCGGAGGCTATGGGCAAGCTATCGCGGCTTATTCCGGTTCCTGCGAGCTTGCTGCAATTCGGCGCTACGCTTATAGGAAAAAAAGCCGTGGCCCAGCGTTTATTAGGATCTCTTCAGGTTGATATCAGCCACACTCAAAAGTGTTTAAACTGGCTGCCGCCTCTTACAGTGAAGCAAGGCCTTCAGCGTTGTTTTCCCAATCAGCAGGATTGAATTTGTGACTCGTACTTTGGATTTTGTGTTCTCGTTACTCGGCCTGGTGCTTGGTTCTCCGGTGTTGCTGGTGCTTTGCGTTATTGGCTTGTTTGATACCGGCTCCCCAGTTTTCCGGCAGGAGCGGGTAGGGCGATATAAAAAGCCGTTTACCTTGGTGAAGTTTCGCACTATGTCTGTAGACACAGCTTCGGTTGCCAGTCACTTGGCGAGCAGTTCCTCCATTACACAATTTGGGCATTTTTTGCGCCGTACCAAACTGGATGAGCTGCCGCAGCTTTGGAACGTGCTAAAAGGTGAAATGAGCCTGGTTGGGCCGCGCCCCTGTCTGTTTAACCAGGAAGAGCTGATTCAGCAGCGCGAGCAGCGCGGTGTGTTAGCCGCCCGGCCGGGTGTTACGGGTTTGGCGCAGGTTAATGATATTGATATGTCGACGCCCAAGCTGCTTGCAGAAACGGACGCCAAGATGCTGGCGAATCTGACTGTTTCGGCGTACTTCAAGTACATTTTTATGACGGTCTCAGGCAAGGGCTCTGGCGATCGTATTCCTGGTCGAGAGTAGTTTTGGCACGTTCGCCAGGAAGGCCAGAGGTCACTATGTTTAACGCATTTCTTCAGTTGTCCCGCTTTAAAAAGCGCGTAATCTCCGTAGCTGTCGATTTTATCGCCCTTTCTTTTGCGCTCTGGGCCTCTTTTGCGTTGCGCCTGGACGTGGCCTTGTGGGAACCAAACAGAGCTCAGTTGCTGATTTCACTGCTTACCGTGGTGTTTACGCTGGGTGTGTTCGTCCGGCTTGGTTTATA
>Ga0307952_1000844_pt1 | contig 16283 bp, 12 predicted proteins | sample OrgLakmetagen376_FD_201821 | JGI IMG/M metagenome (GOLD analysis project Ga0307952, IMG submission 201821) | Saline water microbial communities from Organic Lake, Antarctica - #376 | ecosystem: Environmental > Aquatic > Non-marine Saline and Alkaline > Saline | place: Antarctica: Organic Lake...
TTTTTAATGGGTGGAACGATTGTGCCTTCATGAACCCGGTGTTAGCATCTATATGGTGGTCGTTTCCGCTTTCTATCATACCAAGTATGTATTTCTTGAAACAGACCGGTAAATCCAATCAATATATTTCGAAATTTTTGTTAACCACTACATTTGCGTTAATTTTATTGGTTATATGTACTTTCTTAATCAGTTATTATTTAAAACAATCTAACGAGAAAGAAGGTATAGTACCTTCTATACTTAAAGCTTCTGGATGGTGGGCTATATGCTCTACTGTGTTTTATTTCACGATTGCATATAGTCTATACTGAGTCATGTAATCAATAATATTATAATAGATAGCGCACTTCCAATATATTTATATTTGCTTGCAAGTAAAGATACCACGAAAATTACTGTTACTTGTATAAAATCAATAATCATATATATTATTCATATTTAATTTTCTTTTGCTTCATATTAGTATTTGAATTTGTTAACTAATATGAAAGGAAATGTTCCTGGTGGGACTTGAACCCACGACCTATGGCTCATAAGACCATCGCTCTAACCAACTGAGCTACAAGAACCGGTCTAGCAAGGGTGATTCGAACACCCGACCAACGGAATACTTTCATCTACAGTCCGCCGCTCTACCAACTGAGCTATTGCTAGGGAAATGTTCCTGGTGGGGGTTGAACCCACGACCTATGGCTCATAAGACCATCGCTCTAACCAACTGAGCTACAAGAACACGAAGTAAATGTCTGGAGTGGGGTTCGAACCCACGCGGCCGAAGCCAGCAGATCTTAAGTCTGCCCCCTTAGACCACTCGGGCATCCAGACTACTTACTTATATATAATATGGATTGTCTTTATACTATAATTAACTGATAATAATAAAATAAGTAATCAAATTGATTAATATTTAAATGTGAATAATTTGTATGGACGCTATTTTCATAAAAAATTGATACGATTATATTGTATACACTATAATACATACACTATAATATATAGTATAAAATGGTAAAAAATTCCGGTGGCAATAAATGCAAACGCGGCGCTCAAAAACATATGACAGGCTCGCATACGCGGCACTTAGTTGAAAAAAATCCTGCAGAACCAAATGAGATATATGCAGCTGTAGTTAAATTATATGGTGGGTCCAATTGTGAAGTTATTTGTGAGGACGGTATCACACGTATGTGTATCATTCGAAACAAGTTTCGTGGAAGAGGAAAACGTGACAACTTTCTAATGACTGGGGTATGGGTTTTGGTAGGCTTAAGAGAATGGGAAATTAAACATACTGGAAAACGACCTAACTGCGATTTATTGTATGTGTATAGTGAAGATGATAAAAACAAACTAAAAACAAATGCTTCTGGAAATTGGAGTGTATTGAACGTGTCTACTCCGGATGGTGTACACGAATTGTTTGAAGAAGATAACATCGTATTTGAAGATATTAAAGATACTCCTGATACTAATTTGTTGAACGAGTTGCAAGAACAGTATATTAGCGAAGACGGCAATCACCTCGCAGTCGATAATGATATTATTGATATTGATGATATTTAATACATAATGTAACTTAATTACATTATCTATCTAACACTCCAGGTGGGATTCGAACCCACAATCTTCGGATTAGAAGTCCGACGCGTTATCCATTGCGCCACGGGAGCATTAACATACCTTATATTTTTTTCTTTAAATAAGTTTTCCATATATACAATTAAATATACGTATATAATATCATAATAATGTCGAAGGATTTGGTTACACAATTTGCGGATATACAAATTACAGAGACACCCAGTGCAGTTACGCCCGTTGCAGATAGGCCCGTTGCAGATAGGCCCGTTGCAGTTACGGACGTCACAGAGACACAAGTTATTTTTTTAGTAGGCAGAATGAATCCTCCTACACCAGGACATATACACGGTCTATGTATCCCTTTTTTACACGAAGTTAGAAAAAAAGCTATCTCTATACTAACCTCTAGAGATATAGATTTCTCTCCAGACCAATCTCTCATAGAATTAGTCCAATTGGCTAACTTGGTGCCCAGGATATTTTTAACGAATACTACTAATGACCGACGCATATCTTATATGCAAGTTGAAAATAGAGGATTGTATAAACGGGTAAAAGGTATCGTTAGTAATAAAAACGATGCTGACCCAGATAACGGGATATTTTACGTGAAAGATAAAAATCTTGAAAATCCACTCATTCCAGAAGATAAAAAACTCTTTGTAATTAGAATGATTCTGAATGCGTTGGATGTATCAAGGTTTCTTGATAATTCTGATATTGTAGTATCGGAGAGAGATTTACAATATTGGATAGTATGTCAAACTTCAGGCCCAGAACACTGGTGTGCTCAGATGGGCCCTGTTTCTGCAATTAATTGTGGACTAAAACTAAGCAAATCTGGAAAATATGAAAACTTGTTTTTTTTTATGGGAGAAGATGAAGACCCGAAAGAAATGGACCGCAGGATGAAATTTTGTTTACAAAGCGATATTGAAAATGATGAAGGTGAAAAAGTGAATTGTATTACCGTACCCCGTATAAATATAGATACGGTCGAACAAATCGCAGATTCCAATATAAGTATGTCTGCTTCTAAAATTAGAATGTTGATGGCGGATAAACAAGTCGATCAAGTAATAGACTTGTATGATGGTCTTCTTACCCCTACATACGTGTGCGAACTTATCCATAAAGTAAATATTGGTTTACGTTTACAACCACCTTTTGACCCAGATGCATTTGAGATATGCAAAACTAGAGCTATGCCTCCTACACCTATTCGTTCTAGTGCCAGGATACGAGGAGTGATGGCTGCGCCGGGCATGTATTCTGATAAAACTACTGGCTATTATTGGGATAATAAAAAAACATCATCTAATACAGCCACTCCTAAAAAAGGTGGTACACGGAAACAAAAACGTAAACGACCAAAAAAACGATATAGTAGAAAAATATATTAGTTTATTGTTTAATTATATTATATTATACAATATTATAAATGCATTTGTCATTTAGAAATAAATCAAATAATATACAGGATTATAGATTAAACGCATCAAAAAAGAATAAAATATTGACGGATACGTTGAATTCGCAAAAAGATAAACTATCAAAAATGACACAGGAACAGCAAAAAAATATGGTCCGTTATATCGAAAATACCATTTATAAAGATGTAGAACAAAAGATACATTCAGAAACTCTGTCAAATCTTGTCATTACATTTGAAACGAATATTAAACCCATTTTAGTTGAAGAGTTGAAGAGAGAACTTAAATCAAGCGTAGAAAGCAAACTTACTACAGACCTTAAGTCAAGCGTAGAAAGCAAACTCACAGAAGACCTTAAATCAAGCGTAGAAAGCAAACTTACTACAGACCTTAAGTCAAGCGTAGAAAGCAAACTCACAGAAGACCTGACACCAATTGTAGAACAAAAGCTTACTAAACTAGTTAAATCACGCGTAGAAAGCAAACTTACTGCAGACCTTAAGTCAAGCGTAGAACAAAAGCTTACAGAAGACCTTAAGTCAAGCGTAGAAAGCAAACTTACTGCAGACCTTAAGTCAAGCGTAGAAAGCAAACTCACAGAAGACCTTAAGTCTAGCGTAGAACAAAAGCTTACCGAAGACCTGACACCAATTGTAGAACAAAAGCTTACCGAAGACCTTAAGTCAAGCGTAGAAAGCAAACTTACTGCAGACCTTAAGTCTAGCGTAGAAAGCAAACTTACTGCAGACCTTAAATCAAGCGTAGAACAAAAGCTTACCGAAGACCTGACACCAATTGTAGAACAAAAGCTTACCGAAGACCTTAAGTCTAGCGTAGAAAGCAAACTTACTGCAGACCTTAAATCAAGCGTAGAACAAAAGCTTACCGAAGACCTGACACCAATTGTAGAACAAAAGCTTACTAAACTAGTTAAATCACGCGTAGAAAAAAAGCTTACCGAAGACCTTAAATCAAGCGTAGAAAAAAAACTTACTGAAGACCTGACACCAATTGTAGAAAAAAAGCTTAATAAACTACTTAAAACAAGTGTAGAACAAAAGCTTACAGAAGACCTTAAATTAAGCGTAGAAAAAAAGCTTACTGAAGACCTGACACCAGTTATAAAAGAAAAAAAAACCCAAAATAAATTTTTTTCACAATCATCCAATAGTTTAGAAAACCCTTTGATTAAAAATGCTTTGAAAAATAAATTACGTTGTTAATTATAACTTTTACGGATAAAATAATGTATAATACGTACATTATTTTAATACATTAAATTATCTCTTATAGATTATTAATTATTAATTAATTATGATTCCGTGGGATTTACAATATTGACGGCTGTGCGACCTTTAGTATCTACGAGTTTAATTACACAAGCTGTATCAACTTCATAATTAGGATCATTTGCTTGTAAAATGACAGAAATTGTATAACTATTAGAATCAATCGTCCACACGAAAGGAAGTGTAATACCAACAGGTTCATCATTAGTGTAATCTGTAACAGTTAGTAAATTTACACTTCGTGTGTCTAATAAAGCACTTTCCGCAGCAACATTCTGAATTACGTAAGAAAATATACCTTTCTTCAATCTGTCACTTTCTGTATATACACTAAATGTAACTGTAGCTGTTCCACCTGGATCCTTTGTTATTGATGTCGATGTACTATCAATAAATGGAGCATCTGAGAATTCTATATCTTTAACTATTTGTTGCCATCCTGTTGGGTTATTAGGGGTCATTTGTGTCAAAGTAGATGATTCTAGTAAATATAAAGACACAGATTCGCTGGGTAAAGCTATCCAAATAATTAAGTTATTCACAGTATTCCACGTAACAGCATTCCCGCCAACAGTAGTGGGGAGGGTCGGAGATATAAAACTATCGGCCACAATTAATTGCGGTATTATAGCACCGGATCCATCGATAACATCTTCACTCTGAGGGCTCTCTAACTCATATGTCACCTCGTTCAGATTACTATCGATTCCTACAGCAAGAATTTGATAGTATAATTTAGGGTCATTTAGGGGCGAAAGATTTGTGTCAGTTGAATATGAAAAAGTATACTCATCGTTACCACCTATTGTCGTTGAATCTTCTATTATTACGGATTGTCCCTGTGGCGGGACTGTAATTTTGTTAATAGTTACAGCGTTGGAAGTATATATTCGAGCATCATCATTATCGTACCTAACCCTAAATTGTACGTCATTAGTTGTATTACCTCCATAAAATAAATCACTGCCCGTACCACTAGCATTCAAAGTAGCAGTTAATTTACCACTATTAGCATTTACGGATACGGGTACACCCGACGTTACTCCATCAACCATTACTGAATACTCTGCTGGTGTGTAACCGACCAGCTCTGCCACCGATGGAACATCACCAGACATATACACCTCTTGGGTGCTTACATCATACACCGTGTTAGTAAACAAAATAGCATCACTAATACTGGAAGATGTAGGATTGACTACATTTTTTAATAGATTAACCGTTGGTGCCAAGCTTTCGAATTCTCTAGCAGTATCCAAAGTTGACTCACTTAATTGACTAATAGTATAAAAATTATTTTGAGTGGAAGTAAACTGATCTATATCATTAAACGGATACAACGCATACACAGCAACGTTAATATCAGAACTATTCTTTACATCATCACCGATATTATAGGTAAGAATAACCTCGTCATAACTGTTCATAGATTGTACTACTTCTGATCCGGATTCATCGATTGATAACACATCGGATATTCCATACTTCATTACATCATGTCCTTCCTCCTCAGTAGTATAATTATAAGCTAATACATAGACCAGGTCTGATGCATATGTCAAACCCGATAGCTCTGTCTTCACTAATAGTTGTATTTCATCGTCATCACTAATTGCGGTGTTATTCGCCTTATGCTGGAAAGACATAATGGTAGGTTGTTTTGGTGGGTTATTCGAAACAAACGGAATCGACCATTTTGACACAGTCATATTATTGCCCCAAAGACGAAACTTTATAACTGCCCCAGGATTAATTGTATAATTAGATTGACTCATATCATCTGTAGGAACTGGTACGGTGTATGTATTAGTAACGGGATCTTCTGTATTTGAAATAATACCGTCACGAAATACAAAACCATTCTTTGGAAGTCTAGAGGAACCGGAATAATAAGTAATTAAATATTCGAACTGAAATATTTCCGATATACTAGTACCCCCCGTGCTAATTTTATAGTTAGAAATGCCCACGTCTTCACCGGTATTAACCGCCGAGACACTTGTAACAGAAGGTTGTACGTTGTTCAAATTGGTTCCACTCATTATATATATATAATAGATAATAATATAACTCCTAAATTTAAAATATAACACACATACAATTATATATATTAATGTATTGGTTTTAACCTGTTTAATTTACCGTATGTTATTATGAATTACGGTAAATTAATATAATAGTATATAATCTTTAAATTATATATACCATCATATTAATTTACCGTAAATGAGATACCGGTAGGATAATGAGATACCGGTAGGATAATGAGATACCGGTAGGATAATGAGATACCGGTAGGATAATGAGATGCCTGTATAGCGTAATAAAAAGAAAAATTAGAATAGGAGAATAATAAATATGTTTAGTGTATGATTTAATGGCTGCTTAGTTCTTGCGTGTCTTCTGGTTCCACTCCAATCCTAGAGCATCCGTACAATTCGCGACAAATCATTCGCGAGCGTTGTCGGCACTTGAACTGGCATCCTAAATGTGTTTGTTGTATAGGATAATATTCGTGCAAAACTCCAAGCTGTGTGGGGCGTTTTTTCTTGTGTCGTTCGCAGCATGTGCATGCAATAAGTCGTTCAAATTCGGTAACGCGTGGGTCGATCATAGTAGTTCGTGGATTGTAAGCGGTTAATACCTAATATGCGGTAGTGTAAAAGTATTTCAATTTTTTGAATTATTCCATTATTCCTTAAAACGTATATTGTGTGTGTTTTATCAAATACAAATACTAATACGCAATAAATTGAAGTAAAAGTCGTGTAAAATAGGGAAGCATTATGAAACGATGGAAGAATACTTAAAACGAAACGAATTATCTCTCAAAGAATATCAACAAAAAGGGATTTTATGGTGCAAAGAGTTGGAGAAGAATGGTGTATTGTTAAATGGTGTGTGTGTGCGTTCAGGTATACTAGCAGATGAGATGGGTCTAGGGAAAACCATCCAAATGATTGGAACTATGCTGGATAATTTTAAATTACATACGTTAATTGTTTTACCTAAAGTGTTATTAGAGCAATGGAGAAATATAATTTATACTACATTAGGTCACAAACCGTTGATATATCACGGTGCAACTGCAAAGGGTGTATCGTTGTGTAATGCTCCGATTGTGCTTACTACATATGGTATGCTTTCTTATACAAAAGAGAAATATATAAAAGGCAACCCTGTAAAGTATAATGTATTGCATGAGGTTGTATGGGATAGAATTATATTTGACGAAGCACATCACTTGCGGAACCGTAATACGCATAATCATAAAGCAGCGGTTCACATAAAAGCGGTGCACAAGTGGTTAGTGACAGGAACACCTATACAAAATGGCATTACCGATTTGTATGGATTATGTGCAGTATTAGGAATCTCTCAATCCTATTTCACCAAACAAGATGATATGAATACTATTATCTCCAACCTAATATTAAAACGAACAAAAAGTCAAGTTGGAATTGAAATGCCTATTCTAACTCATAATCTTATCACTGTAAAATGGGAACATAAGAAAGAGAGAGAAATAGCTGCCGGTATTCACGAGCAACTTCATTTTAATAAACAATCAGACATATTGGAAGTGGATACCAGCACGAATATGCATCCATTTGCAGTAATGCATCGTGCAAAACAATCGTGTATTACTATGAAGATGATGCCGTCTATAAGTGAAGTAGGGTATCAAAGCAAATTAAACAAGGTTATTCATATGATAGAAGATAGAAAAGAGAACGGAAATGCAAAACTAGTATTTTGCTTTTATCATGTTGAAATGGATATTCTAGTAAGTTCTCTTTCGGACAAGGGGATGCGTGTGGCAAAGTTTGATGGGAGCACCCGACAATCTTTACGAACGAAGTTGTTGTCTGAGGAGTTGGATGTTCTAGTGCTACAAATTAAAACTGGATGTGAGGGTCTTAATTTGCAACGGTTTAATGAGGTCTACTTTGTCTCTCCACAATGGAACCCTGCTGTGGAAGACCAAGCCGTCGCCCGCAGTCATCGTATCGGACAAGATAAACGTGTGGAAGTATTTAGTTTTGACATGGAAGCGTTTGATGACGATGATATAAAAAATGACACGATGGATACATATATTCACCACACACAGCAATACAAACGCGGACTATATTTGAGTTAATTCTATTTATTATTTATTACTACTTCACCCTGTAAAAAAGTTATTTTTTTTGTGTGTATAAAATTATTCTATCAGGATGAATGAGTTACCTTTTGAAACGGATGCTTAAATATCGTCTTCTTCTTCTTGTGCTGATAGGGCTACTAGGTCACTTGGTTCTGCTGTTGCAGCGTGAGTGCTTGCGTAACGTTGGAGGAACTGGTCGCCAGGATCAGGAGCAGGACATGCAATTACGCCAAATCCAGAAATGCCACCATCAACGGGTACGTCTCCGGACCCAGATGTATTGCGACCACAATGCTTCCACATGTATTCGTATCCTGGTGGCGTGTGACCGAAATGGTGACCGTGTGTTCGGAAGTACTGCTCTGGGTCTGCACATGAACGGCGGAGGGGGTAATGAACCGGTTCTAGAATTGGGATGTCCTCGTCGTCTCCCGCGAATAATTCTGCTGTTGTCGCCCACGTGGTTGTTGCTGCCGTTGTTGCTGCGGTAATAGAGTGGTTGTTCTGATTTAGTGTCGGCATATCGCTGAGCAATGGCAAGATCGTGGGAGTGAGTGTGGTTTCTCCGATCTCTTCGTCTTCGTAGTCTTCCTCCAGGGCTCCATCGTGTTCCAGTTCATTCGTCGTGTTCATCTGGTTGGTAAGAGTTTGAACTTTGAGTTGCGAGTTTGTAAGCGGTTAACAACTATTACACCAGAGAAGAAAAGTATTTCAATTTTTTAAGTTTTACACTAGAATTAGGAATAAAACTAAATTATGAACTTATTTATTAGACGCACCCTGTAAAAAAATTATTTTTTTTATTGAATTATTCTATTCTAATCAAAACAATCTAACATTTACCTTTCGTCTAATACTTACCTTTTGCGGATTGAAATTAATCGGTTGCTTCAAGATCCTCCTCCTCTGCGGGCTCCTCCTCTGCGGGCTCCTCCTCTGCGGGCTCCTCCTCTGCGGGCTCCTCCTCTGCGGGCTCCTCCTCTGCGGGCTCCTCCTCTGCGGGCTCTGTAGACATCCGCGTCATCAAAGGGAGTTTGTCTAACGAGAGAGTCACTTCGGGGGTGTCTTCGTCCATCGAGCTGTCGTCCTCGTCGTCTTTTCCGTTGACCAACAAGTAGGTATCCGCGTCAGCAACAGATCGTTCCAATTTCGGTTTGGTGAGGTCGTTGTCTTCATCCATCGAACTGTCGTCGTCTTCGCTGTTCTCGTGTTCGGGATTCAAATCAAGCGGTTCCGGTTTCTTGACGTCCTCATCCATCGTGTTGTCATCCTCCTCTTCCGTATCGGAGTCGCCCCAATTCACCACCGGTTTTTTTGCCATGCTGATCGATTTTGCATCGCTGATTGAGCGTTTCATACGAAGTTTGGAAGCAACCGAGGTAGACCGGGTGAGCACCGGCATATCGGTCAGCAGAGGCAACGATGTTGAGACGAGAGTGGAATGGTCCTCTTCTTCCAACGCCCCTTCGGGTTCCAACGCCCCTTCGGGTTCGTCTGCGATATAAGCAGACAATTCCGAGAAAGAGCCAAACAAGACCTTATTGGAAGATTTAAACCCTGCTGCGTCGGTCCGTGCGCGTTTCATAGGAGCGGATTTGATTGGTGGTGGAGGCAATCCCGCTTGTGGCGATGAACCTAGCGGAGTCAGAGGTGGGAAACACGATGGAGGTGGTGGCACACCGGAAGGTGGTCGAGGTGGTGGCACACCGGAAGGTGGTCGAGGTGGTGGCACACCGGAAGGTGGTCGAGGTGGTGGCACACCGGAAGGTGGTTGTGGACCGGTCGTCATTTTGGACAGCTGACTGGTGAGATCATCGATGTCTGCTTGTTGTTCCCGAATAACGCGGTGGAGGTCCACCACGTCGGCTGTGAGCGGCTTTTTGTTTTCGTTGACAATCCAATACCAACGTTCGTTAAAGTGCAATTTGGCTTTCTTACCTGGGTCGTTGATAGCGGCGAGCAATTCCTTCGCGGCGTGCGTCTCGTACCACCGGTCAAAGTGAACGAACGCTACGTAGAAGGTCCATCCGTCGGGGGTCTTCTTCTCCAGCAAGTCGACGCGGCTTGGTTGTCCAATCTGCTGGTAGTGGAACTGCTTGGCGATGAAGTCCTTGACTACGTCTTCGAACGATGCACCAGACGTTCCCGAACGCGACGGTACAGACCGCGTGTCCACGCGTGGAATGTAGAGCGACATGTCGCAGTTCTTGAGGGTCGCGAAAGAAGCGTTGTTAGTAGACATAGCCATGATGTGCTGAGCTGATGTGAGTTTGAACTTTGAGTTGCGAGTTTGTAAGCGGTTAACAACTATTACACCATAGACGAAAAGTATTTCAATTTTTTGAGTTTTACACTAGAATTAGAATTCACATAAAAAAGACATAAATTTAAATTTATGTAATTTGAAAACCAAAGGTGAAACTTAAAAAATTGAAATACTTTTCAAGTAATAGGTCATACGTGTCAAATGCTATTAACATGTCTGGTGAAAACACCTCCACTACCGCTCCCCTCTTGTCACACTCGCTTGCGGCTTTAAGTGCGATCAACGTCCCAGATGCAGCCGCTTCTCTCGGTCAGCGGGTTTCATGGGTCGACCTTGACAATTACCAAGAGGTCTTTGATAACCAACAAGAGAACGACACCCAAGATTTCCGCACTGAGCTACACGCACTTATCCCGGATGCCGATGCCGACGACGATGCCGACGACGATGCCGACTACGATGCCGACGACGATGCCGACGACGACGATGATGAAACAAGGCCGCAGATTCGCTGGGCCCGCAACAAAGAAGCCGAACACCAAGAAGCGGAACACTTCTTTTCGCTCAGCGGGAGCGATAAGATATTTGCAGATCGCCTGGTAAGTGCACTCAATACACGCCAAGTTATTACCATTCACGGAGTCGACTCCGTCGACAACGTGAAAACCGTTGTTCGCATATACAAAAAACCTAACAGAGCCATCCTCATTCAGTTGACTTACGCATACCCTGCCGCATTCAAACCACTCAATACCTTTTGGATTTACGCGGAATACGAGGAAATTCCGCAAACCGTCACCTCTATCGGTACTTTGAAATACGGTCGAATCGGCCAAATTTTCAAATATCCTGAAAATGTCGACAAACAGCCTATTGACGAGGCGGTTGCTTGTATGATTGCATCCTCTGCTACTTCTTCCGTACAATTGGCTTGGGACATTTGCTGTGTATGCCACGAACACACCGATTGCGAAACCATTTGCGGCCACAACTTGTGTCTACAGTGCCATTCTCAAATGATTGCCTTGGAAAATAACAAATGCCCTTTGTGTCGCCGCATTCTACCATATGAATAACACCCTGCATTCTCTAATATTATACCGTTGAAAAATACATAAACAACACAAAATCCGTTGAAAAAAAAACATCTTTTTTACAGGGTAGGTCTAGCTATTAGACACTAAATGAGATACCGGTAGGATAATGAGATATCGGTAAGTATTTGAATACTCTATTTACTACTATCCATTCTCTAATATTATACCGTTGAAAAATACATAAACAACACAAAATCCGTTGAAAAAAAACATCTTTTTACAGGGTAATTATACTTAATTGAGATACCGGTAGGATAATGAGATATCGGTAAGTATTTGAATATAGCAATAAAAAATAGAAAATTGGAGTTATCCGCATTCCTTTTTTTTTATATTTTTTTTAAATAATTACTCTAATACAAAACATTTATTTTTCAAACTGAATCTGGCTCCCGTCCCACGTACCTACCTCCTCATGGGTCTCATTGTCATACACTTGGTCTCCATATCTCTCCCGCAGATAGAGTTTCCCTTCATAATTAAATTGCATTACATACACGCTATCTTCTTCTTCCTCTTCACTCTCTTCTACTAATTCTTCTTCATTAGCTACTGATTTCTCTACTTTTCTCTCTGCTAATCTCTCCGCTTTTTTTGTGGCAAGTCCTACCGCTGCTTGTGTTGCATTTGCTTTTGCTTCCTTGTGGGCTTGTTTCTCTGCTGCCTGCCACCAAGCACTGCGCATTGCCATCGCGCTGGTGCCTAGGACTGCTGCTTTCTCTGCTGCTTTCTCTGCTGCTTTCGCCTCTTTTGCTGCTGCTTTCTCTGCTGCTTTCTCTGCTGCTTTCTCTGCTGCTTTCTCTGCTGCTTTCGCCTCTTTTGCTGCTGCTTTCTCTGCTGCTGCTTTCTCTGCTGCTTTCTCTGCTGCTTTCGCCTCTTTTGCTGCTGCTTTCTCTGCTGCTTTCTCTGCTGCTTTCGCCTCTTTTGTCTTTTTCTTTTTCCCTTCTTCGTCTGATGATGCTGCTCCATCTGACGCCGGACTGTCAGTTTTGTGAAAATCTTTGACGAATTCTTGCACTTTATGCTTTGCGTGCTTTACTTTGTCAGATATCTCATTTTCCACAACCGATTCTGTAGCTGCTGGTTCTGCTACTGCTTCCGGTGCTGGTTTTGCTGGTTTTGCTGCTGGTTCTTTTGCTGGTTCTTTTGCTTCTGCTGCGGGTTCTTCTGCTGCTTCCGGTGCTGGTTCTTCTGCTGCTGGTTCTTTTGCTTCTGCTGCGGGTTCTTCTGCTGCTTCCGGTGCTGGTTCTTCTGCTGCTGGTTCTTTTGCTGGTTCTTGCAATTTTGCCTGTGCTACCAACGATGCGATCAAATCATCACCAGTCTCTCCTGCTGTTACTGGTTTTGATTTCACCGGACGCCCGCGTTTCTTGGGGGCATCTTCATTCGTGGTGGATTTAGCTTTCTTTGCAACGCGTCCTTTGGGGGATGGAATAAATTGATCGCTTGGAACCGTCCATCCTAGCTTCGCGACTTCAAGTTCCACCATTTCTTGAGTCAACGGCTCATTTTTGTATTTTAGCTTTGGCATCACATTTGCGTACTTCACCGGATACTTACCTCCTGGACTTTTCCAGTCTTCTTCTCCGCGTTCCGTGATTACACCAAATGCTGGTTTCCCCGTTTCAGAATCCAACGACTTGGCGCACGTAGTACAATACATCTCTCCTGATTTGTACTTGTTCGTGCACTGTGTCATTAGACCGCGATTGTACTTCACCGCCTTACACCATTCCTCACATACTTCACCACAGTAAGGCAACGGAAATTCGGGCACTTCACGTTTCGCCGCCTTCTCTTTCTTCATCTCACACCCTTCGAGATACTCCAACGCTTCTTCTTCCACAAATCCATACTTCTCCGACAACTTCTTCACGCACCACGACATAATCTTTTTTGAGTTCTTTGACATCATCTTTGCAATTGGTATCTCCTTCTATTTTTCTCTCTAAAAGTATTTCAATTTTTTGCACTTCACACTCGTTTCTTTCTTCACATCTTTTTCTTTCCTTTTATTATTCATCATGCTGAAGGGGGTTATACTTTTATCCTTCGTTTTTCAGAATATTACTATGGCATTTTTAGGAACATCACCAAAATCACACAATATATTTACAAAAAGACACGTTATAATGTTTCCAGACGAACCTATGTTTCCAGACGAACCTATGTTTCAGGATAAATTTAATAACGACAATAAAAGCACCTCCTTCGAATAAAATTAACTCACCGGAAACAAATATGAATAATAGTATGCAGATAGGAGTTAAATATATTTTTAAAAAGGACGACCCAAACTATAAAGCTTTTATGGAGAGAATATTCAAAGAACCAGTCACAAATCAACCCAGCAGTGAACATTTTAATTTAGTAGACACACACGAGTTATCTTTTAAAAACATCGGTGGATATCACACCGTAAAACAAGAACTTATGCAAATTGCAGATATCCTAGTCAATTATACAAAATACTCTCCTTATAATGTTAGAACTCCAAAAGGACTTATTTTAGAAGGACCACCAGGAAATGGTAAAACTTTAATTGCCAAAGCATTCAGCGGACAAATAAATACGTCCTTTATTCAAGTGTCTGGAAGCGAATTTCAAGAAAAATATGTTGGAGTTGGACCTGCTAGAATTCGTGAGATGTTTGAACTTGCAGAACAAAATACACCGTGTATTATTTTTATAGACGAGATAGATGCTGTGGGTAGAGCTCGTTCAACCGACCAAGATGTATCTGCCTCGGAACGTGATAACACTCTCAATCAACTACTAGTTAAATTGGACGGTTTTAAAAAAACGAACGGAGTTTTTGTTATAGCAGCAACAAATCGTATGGATTTACTTGACCCAGCGTTGCTTCGACCTGGACGTATCGATAAAAAAATACATATAGGAAACCCGGACGCAGATACAAGGAGAGAAATAATAGATATCCATCTGATTGGGAAATCTATTTCTAGTGACATAGATAAGGAAAAACTCATAGAAATGACTTCAGGAAATAGTGGTGCTGAAATTGAAAATCTCATTAATGAAGCAATGTTGTTCGCTTTAAGAGATCACCGAAAATCCATTAGTATGCAGGATATTGAAAATATATACACCAGCACTATTGCAGGATATCAAATAACCAAAAATCTATTCAGTAAGCAAATTTTACACCAAATAGCTATTCATGAAATGGGTCACGCAATTTCTGGTTTTCTTTTGCCGAAACACACTAATCCTACCAAAGTACATCTTAATGAATGGTCGCCTAAATCACCTGGATACACTATATTTAATGTCAACGATATAGACACTAATATATATACTAGAGAACAGTTGTTTTCACAACTAGTAGTACTCCTTGCTGGTAGGGCAGCAGAAGAAGTGTTCTATAATTATAGCGTTACGACTGGTGCCACAAAAAATATTTCACAATCGTATAAATTAGCGGAAACAATGGTATTGTACTATGGGCTAGGCAGCAAAAATTTCTTTCCTCGTACGAGTGATAAATACAAATCTTACGTAGATGACGAAATATATTCTCTCACTACGCACGCATACAGTAAAGCAAAACACATAATCACAGAATCAAAATAGTTAGTCTTGGAGATGTCTAATCAATTAGTTAAAGACGGAGTTATTACTTGTGATAACATAGAATTAAAAATATACCGGAAATATCGTCATTTATTGGATATTAAATTTTAAATTTTTATTAATTATAGGTATCAGATTATATTACAATACTTATAATTTATATTTGTGGCAGTAAATTAACGACGACGAGTACCTTTTCTTTTTCTTTTTATTTTTTTAGTTCTTTTTCTACGTTTTTTCTTGTAGCGTGTTTTTCCACCGCGACACGTTCCAAACAACGAACAACTTGTTTTTTCTTTTCTAGACCTTCCGTATCTTTGAGTAGGAGGAGAAGGAGGGACACCAGCAGGGGTAGGAGGGACACCAGCAGGGGTAGGAGGGACATTACTAGAGTCTTCCCTTACATCCTTATGTGGGTCATCTATAAATGGATCGTATGCAGCACCTTGAGACCTACTAATGTAGTTCTTAGCAGCTTGAGACATACCACTAGGGAACGCACCTTTATACCTACTACTAGGAGTAGTTGCAGGTATTCTAGACCAAATTGCTGGTGTCGTATCAGTTGGTCCTTTATTACATTTTTCAGTCAACATGTTAAATTTTTCTTTAGCATCATCTTTACAACTTAAATTTCTATCTGGATGTATTTTTAGCAACGCTTCTTTGGTTGGTGCAAATGAACCATCGGACTTTACACGACATTGTTCCTGAAAAGTAAAGGTATTAATACCCTCTGAACGACACGATTCAGAGTCGTTGGCCATTGTTCGTTATATATTTATATTATATTATATTATTTCCTAGATATTCTATTTCTACGAGTAATACCTTTTCTACGAGTAATACCTTTTCTACGAGTAATACCTT
>Ga0307952_1000865_pt1 | contig 16051 bp, 10 predicted proteins | sample OrgLakmetagen376_FD_201821 | JGI IMG/M metagenome (GOLD analysis project Ga0307952, IMG submission 201821) | Saline water microbial communities from Organic Lake, Antarctica - #376 | ecosystem: Environmental > Aquatic > Non-marine Saline and Alkaline > Saline | place: Antarctica: Organic Lake...
ATTTATCAACATCTTCAAATCGACTTGAACCACTATATATCAAACAACTAAGTTGAGGTGTAAACTTTTTAATTTCATTTTCCCAGTTGGTTAAAAGTGAAAGAGGCATTACCACTAACGAAGGCAATAGTTTATCATCTTCTGCATCAAATAAGGAAAGCTGAACTTCTTTCATAGGTTCTAAATTTAAAGCTTGAGGCGTTTTCTCCTTTTCTTTTAGATACGCCAATAAGCTGATTACCTGAAGTGTTTTACCCAAACCCATATCATCTGCCAAACATCCACCATGCTTATTTTCATGCAATTGTATCAGCCAATTAACACCATCTAATTGGTACGGTCTAAGCGTTGCATTAATATATAAAGGAGAGGTTGTCAACCATTTTTTTACTTCTGACCCTGCGTTATCTATTTTGTCTACATCTTCAGCATCAACAACTAGCGGTTTATGTAGATTTTTCAGACGTAATTTCACTCCAGAAACTTCACTTAATTCAAATACCTCTTTATACTGAGAAAACCATTCACTTGGTATGATCATGAGGGTTTCATCTGGCAGTTCATAAAATTGATTTTGATCCAAAATATGATCCTTAAAAGAAGCAAACGGAATTGTAAATCCTTTAATTTCCACCTTAATATTAAGGTCAAACCAATCAAAGTCAATTGGCTCAATTGTTTTTACTAACGTAGGAGTTCCAATTGAAATCGTTTTACCGTTAGAATTAAAGCTATTATTAACTTTTATCCTTAATTCATCTAAGGCGTTTTGGTTTTGTATAATAAAGTCGTGTGCTACAATTAGAGAATCAACAGGAGATGCTGATTTACTCAAGTCAGGAAACAAATAAGCTCCCCCACTTCTCTGACATCCAAATGATTCAAGTTGTGAAATTATGTTTTTTTCCCAATCTGAGTCTCTAACTGTCTGGAAGATTTGAATTTCATCATTTTCAATCAATAATTTAGACTTTCTTTTTACAGAATTATTGAGTAGGAAGGACTCTTTTCCATACACAAATTCAGCTTGTAGACCGTATGCTTCATTTAAAACGTGATAATCTATTTTCAGTAATAGAAAAGGTGTATCATTGCTTTCTTTTATTTCAAAACCCTTATGTTCAACATCATGTGAACCTATAGTAGGTAAAATTATTTTTTTAAAGAATTCTGTTGCGTTACGATTGGGAATATAAATAAAGTCTTTTTTGAAAAAAGGAGATAACCTCAAGCCATTCACCCCATCTTGGGTTCTAAACAACTTATTTTCAATCATAACCCATCCAGGTTCATTTAAAATCACTTCACCACTTTTGTCTTTTAAGTGAATCGATTTCTCTTTATAGGTCAACGTTAATTGATAATTTATTCCATCCTCATCTTTAATAAAGTTGTATTTTACTTGCAAGGGTTCTTTATTAATGAGCAGAAGATTTAACTCATTTAGTTCATCTCGTTTTTTATTGACGTAATGGAGAGGATAGTTTTGTTTCTCAATAAGATCCAAACATTGATTAAGACGTTTATCTATGTAATGATTAACAACTTTTTTGGTTTGTTTATTTTCTAAAACATCTTCAAGTGTTTTAACATTCTTACTCTTTCTCAAAAACCTTTTTTCTAGTTCAATAGTCGAAAGCTCGTTCATTTTATTGAATATTGATGTAAGCACCTCGTCACTTTCAATACTGTAATCTTTTAGTGTGTGCAAATAAACGCTGACAGAGTTTAAACTTGGCTTTTTGTTTGACAATAACTCAACAGCCCGACTTTCGAGTTTGTATCCTAAAGCTGATGATTTGTATAAAACAAAGGCCAATTGGTAATTCATGATGACAAAGATAATAATTGGAGGTTAAAATGAATTTTTGAGTCAAGATAAATTTGGGGATACAAAGTAAATCCATTCGGTTATATCAGTATCTGGCACGGGAGTTACGTGGTGATTTTTAGGGAGTAAAGTCTTATTAAATTTCTCATCAATAGGGTTATAAGATTATTTTTTATAAATATATTTTTAATTCTTTGCCTTCATCACCTGCGGCATTTTTATTACACACTAGTGCTGAACTTGCCGAATGTGAGAATTTTACAGAGAACCACAGAGAATAAAAACTAGAGATTTGGTGAGTTTTCGAATTTTAGCACATCGCCGGAATAAGCAGAGATGCTCAAGGAGGGCAAAAGAATAAACTAAAAGAAAACTCCTATTTACTTTTCCATGCATTATATCCAATATTTAATTCTAGCATTATTGGATAAAAACCTGAATTCCCTTTGGTATCTATATAAACAATTGGCGCAGCATTGAATAATAGATGAATTTTATTGAAACTTCTTTGAATTCCCCACATTGGTCCGACCGAAAAATCAATATTGTCAGTACGCACCAAAGTTGCGTTAACTTCCCTTTCTCTTCTATTGAACTTAATTCCAACGAAATCCCCCGAATTATAGTCTACATTTTTGTTTTTAAGTATTCTTCTATCAACATTGTAGAAGAATTTATATTGTAAATCTATAAATGGAGACAAGAAAAAAGTATGATCTGGTTGGAAATTTGTTAATTCTGGATAAGACATTGAAATACCGAAACCAACGTTTGCAGAGAGTTTTGATTTTTCTGAAAGAGAGTGTTCATATTCAATTTCAGGATTGATAAAGTTAAATCTTAACACATTTTGTTTGGTACTTTCTTTGGTTTAGCTGAATGAAAAGCAGTAAACAAAAAAGCTAATCAAGATCTAGGAGAGTGTTTTCATTTATTTCGAATTAGTGAAAAATATAAATATTCTAAGGTTAATATTTTCGGAAAATAAATACATCAAAAATTGTTCAAACAATACGTGTACAATTCAAATAGCCTTCTATTGGTTCGAATAAAAATACATTATTTAATCAGAAATCTAAATCTGATAATGAAAATAAAACATAATCTAACGGCATGATAATATCCAAACTACATCCGACATTTATAAATACTGCAACAAAAACAATTCAATATATTTTCCTTAAAATGAAAAACTAGGATTTAGCAACCTACTTTGTATTACTAGTCAATAACCTAAAAAACTCATCCCAATCCCAATCTCCACTATACCAGCAGCCATCATAAGAAAAGACCATTTTTAGATTATAAATGACCATGATAACGACTAAAAATCCGAAAATAATTCTCAAGTATTTTTTTGATGCTATTTCTTTTAAGAAGTAACTAAAAGGAAAAGCAAGTATTGAAAAATATTCTACATAAGGTCTACAACCATATGAACAACCATAAGTCCAATCATGCCAAGATGCAATCACAAGGGAGATAAATAAAAAATAAGCTCCAATGAAGATTCTCTTCTTGATAGAAAACTGTCGAATTAAAAATATTCCTGCTAAAGCGAATACGACTATGGGACTATAGATAAATAACCCGTTGTTTGGGGAGAACCAAATATTCAGAAGTTTTGGAGAAAATAGATTACTAAAACCTTCATTGGAATAGGAATAAAATAAGTAGCTCCCCGATGCGTATTTCCAATAGATAAATTGTGGGATTAATACAATAATTACAACAAAAATCATCAACAACAGAGAGGTGAGATATGTCTTTAACTCCTTTATTTTATATTGTTTAAACATGAAAAAAGCGGGTAGAAACAGAATATTTAATGGCCTAATCAGAATAATAAGTCCTACAACTACTCCAAATAATATATGAAGAGCTATATTTTTTTTTGGGTTTAAAATAAAGGGAGACAAATAAAGGAAACACGTAAACAAAAAGAAGGAATAAATATGAGACATTCCTGTTTCAAATATTGAATAATAAAACAGGTTAGTACCGAGATATATGCAAGCCACAGAAATAAAAGCTAGTTTTTTAGAGACATATCTGATCAAGAACAAATAAAGAAGTATCAGTGCGAAAAAGGAGTAGGTAACGGCTGACACATTTATCATTTTGTGATAAATGGACGAGAACCCATTACTTTCGTAACCCAATTTAGTTGAAACAAAATGAGTGACAAGGAAAAATGGTGCTTGAAGCAATGCAACTCCAGAAGTGTATTTAGTTTTGATTTTACCTTCCTCAACAAAAAAACCATCTCCTGTTTTTTCTCCAATTTTTGGAGGTAATTTTTCACCATCAAAATCGTATATAAAATACGCAGGCAAATAAATATAATACCCTGCTTTATCTGCCCATATTTCACTATGGTAATTTTGAATGCCTGATTTGCTATGTCTGTTCAGCGTTAAAAAAACACTAAAACCATAAAACAAAAAAAGTAAGATTACAATAACCCTTTTACTCATTGACAAAAAATTAATTTTGAATTCTTTAGATACATCAATCGTTTGAGCTATAGCAAATGATAATAATCTAATAAAAAAGAGTAAATATAACCAAAAAGATAAAGAGAGAAAATAAGGATAGATTTAGTAATAGATATTTGTAACAACAAAAAACCCTTAGAACGCGCTGAGTCCGCAGAGAGGAAAGACAGAAGAGATTTCTAGGCTAGAAAACAGTTTACAATTAAATGGAATTTATGAATTACAGCACTAGCATTTAAAATCATCCCCAAGATTAACGGGAAAGTAAATTGATATTTTAATGTTTAGTCGAGGAGTGGCATTAAAGTGAGTAGACATCTATCCGATATTACTCAAAACATTCACCTTTATTAGAAACATCTGTTCGACCTAAAATTTCATTTTCTTTACTCCAAATATAAAAGGTTCCAAATAGCAGCGGAAAAAGAATAGTTAAAAAGACCCACCTATTTCTTTCTTCTTTTTCACTCTTAGCATTTTTCCATATCCTAACCAAAGTTATTATTATAGCGAGCGCATAAACTAAACCTAATAACCGATTTATCATTTCAAGTGATTCCAAACTTTTAATTATTTTCAAAGCACTAACAGGATCAGAATATGACCATAAATTAAGTGTTCCAAGAACAAAACAACTAGAGGGCACCTCTAAAAACTCTACTTTGGTCGCTAACTTGTTCTTTATTCCAACTACTTCGTTGCCGAAATACTCATTTAGCCCAGCTAAATTCCGTTTTCAGCGCCTCGTATCTGAAAAAAATAACTTCCTTATCATTCCAAACAGAGTTATTAGAGATGCCCTAGAGATGATAATTTTCAGAAATATATTTTGCTTTTTCAAAATTATTTAATCCTGGGAATCTAAATTATGTCAAATTTGATATTCCAAAAGCAAAACTCCAGTCCATAGGTAGATTAGCTTATAGCATACCGCCTAAAGCTTAATGCCCCCAAAGGCGCCGCCCTACCCCACCGAGTACTTCACCTTCTCTTCCGAGCTCAGTGAACTTTTCAACTCTGGCAACATCGCTAAAACAGTTTTGATAATTCCTTTGGCATCATACCCTGCATCTGCAAAAAGCTCATTTTGAGTCCCATGATGAACATATTCATCAGGAATACCTAGCCTTTTTACTTTTGAAGAATAACCTTGATCAACCATGAATTCTATAATTGCACTTCCCAATCCTCCCATAATACAACCATCTTCAATAGTGATTACTTTATTGAATTTCGAGAATATTTCATGCAACAAACTTTCATCTAATGGTTTTACAAAACGCATATCGTAATGAGCAACAGAAGCGCCCATTCCTTCCAATTCTTTGATGGCATCTTGTGCAAAGTTTCCTGGATGACCAATAGATAGAATAGCGATATCTTCTCCTGTCGTTACTTTACGACCTGTTCCAACTTTCATTGGCTTCATCACTGTTTTCCATTCTGTCATCACACCTTTACCTCTTGGATAACGGATACTAAATGGTCCCATGTTTTCTTGTTGAGCTGTAAACATCATGTTTCTCAACTCTGACTCATTCATAGGCGCAGCAACAGTCATGTTTGGAATACAACGCATGTACGCCATATCATAAGCTCCATGGTGTGTTGCACCATCTGCTCCGGCAAAACCAGCACGGTCTAAACAAAAAACTACATTTAAGTTTTGTAACGCTACATCATGGATCACCTGATCGTAGGCTCGCTGCATGAATGTAGAATAAATATTGCAGAATGGCATTAAACCTTGTGTCGCCAATCCTGCTGAAAAAGTTACTGCGTGTTGTTCTGCAATCCCTACATCGAATGAACGATCTGGCATTGCTTTCATCATTATATTTAAAGAAGAACCAGAAGGCATGGCAGGAGTAACTCCCATAATTTTTTCATTTTTCTCTGCTAATTCAACAATCGCATGACCAAAAACATCTTGGTATTTTGGCGGTTGAGGAGAACTTGGTACAATCTTAACAATTTCACCTGTTTCCTTATTAAAAACCCCCGGTGCATGCCACTGAGTAGGATTCCCTTCCTCTGAATATTTGAATCCTTTACCTTTTTTAGTCAAACAATGTAAAATCTTAGGACCAGGGATATCTTTTAAATCTTCTAATACTTTTGCTAATCCGATTACATCATGACCATCAACAGGTCCGAAATAACGGAAGTTAAGCGCTTCAAAAAGGTTGCTTTGTTTCAATAGACTTCCTTTTAAAGCAGTTGAAACTTTACTTACAACTGAACGTGCATCTGGACCAAACTTAGAGATTTTTTCAAGCATTGTCCAAACCTCATCTTTTACTTTATTGTAAGTGTGAGAGGTTGTGATATCGGTCAAATAATCTCTTAATGCCCCAACGTTTGGGTCAATCGACATACAGTTGTCATTCAAAACAACCAATAGGTTAGCGTCTTTTTCAAATCCTGCGTGATTTAATCCTTCAAATGCCATACCTGCTGTCATTGCTCCATCACCAATTACTGCGATATGCTGACGCTCCGGATGGCCTTTGTAGCGGTTTCCAACAGCCATCCCTAAGGCTGCAGAAATTGAAGTAGAAGAATGTCCTACACCAAAAGTATCGTATTCACTTTCGCTGCGTTTAGGAAACCCACTAATCCCACCTTTCGTACGATTGGTTGGAAAAGAATCTCTTCTTCCTGTCAAGATTTTATGTCCATATGCCTGGTGTCCAACATCCCAAACCAGTTGGTCGGTTGGAGTATCAAAAACATAATGTAAAGCGACTGTTAATTCAACAACTCCTAGACTTGCGCCAAAGTGTGAGTTCCCAATTTCGGATAAAACATCAATCATATATTGGCGCACTTCCTCAGAAACTTGAGGTAGTTGCTCCTCTGTTAACTTTCTCAAGTCTGCAGGATTGTTGATGTCCTTTAAAAGTATCCCTGGATTAAATTTCGTCATATGTTAAATCGTATTAACGCAAAAGTACATTTACTTATTATATGAACAAAACACTTTAAACTTAAAAATTGTTTAATGAGAGTTTTGAATTTTCAAACAAAGTGTAATTTAAGATATTTTGGGGGAAATACAAGGGGGATTTGGGGTGGTTTTTTTGAGTTTCGACGCAATGAATTGAGTTGCTATCAAAATCAACCCCTCGAAAATCTAAAACCAAAAAGTTCCATCCTCTACTTTAGTTGGATTTTCATTATCGAAGCCTCGCTCTGCAAACTTCACTTCTCCAATTTCATTTATAAAAAGCAAGGTAGAGCAGCGTGTACCATAACCTTTTGTATCAATAAATATGGATGACATTTCCTTTTCTAATTCTTGGGAGAGACCCGTTATTGGAAGTTGACTCTCTGCTGCCTTTGCTTTGTCTTTTAGAAGATTAAATAATGAGGCAGTAGAAAGGTCATTAATTTGAATTTTATCTGCCAAAATCTCCTTTATTCTTTTCAATTTCGGCCATGGTGTATTCAACAATGCATTACTCACACCGTGAATTCCCGGTTGAATTTTAGTGATTTTATCAGAAATATTAGAATAATGAAAAATGTCATTTTCATCTCCCACCAATAGATTAAAACCATTGTATTTTTGTGCTTCTTTCTTTAATTGTAAAAGATATTCATAACCTGAGACTTTAGATTTCAAAAAATGAGGAACTAAATCTCCACGGGTAGGCGCATCATTCTTAATGTTTTCTATATCTCTATAGTTGGTTAAAGCAGCCCACTTGCGGTTTTTGCTAACCCCCATCCATGTACCACCAGCTTTTAAATCTTTTCCTGCAAGAATTTCTGGATGCATCTCTTTATCCCAATAATGCGCCTTTCGGGTTGGACGATTATAAAACTCATCTCGATTCGCTATGAGAATTAACGGATACTTTGGAGAAACTTTATATGCAAATACGATCAGACACATGAGTTAAAAATAAAATTTGTTTTTCAACAGCCATAAATTGAAATGCATTTACAGGATAACAGTTTAAAATTTGATGACTTTTAATATCATCTAAGAAATCTCTTCAAACCATCTTGGTCTTGTCTGCTGCCCCATAAAGCTACTATAATAATATGAAAATCAATAATTTAGTAAATCATCAGATAATCTTTAACTACAACAATCCTCACATTCTTTTGATCTGTAGGTCGGCCAATTCTAGGAGAGTTCCTAATTAATTTACTTGTGCTTTGGAATGCACTATTTAGCTTTAAACTATACTGATTAGAATCATTTCTAAGTTTCCAATATTCAAGTATATCAATTCAATCATCTTTCGCCCTATTTGACCAGACTACTTGCCTAACCATTCTTCAATTTCCTTATTCGATGTTCGTCAGTTATAAATTCATCTCTTTTATATTGGGCTCTTGCTTCTTCTATAGCAAGGTTTTGCTTTTTGCTCAATTGATATACTTCTCGCGTACTATTATCTTGAACAAGATAATTATAAAGCTCCTCCAATAAAACATTATCAGTTGAAGCTTTCATCTGTTCAATCAATTTATTTTTAAGTTCAATAGTATTAATTTTTAATCTAAAATAAATATTTTTGATCAAACAACCTATTAAATGAATCTAAAACCTAAATGTCAATCCTGCCATAAATTGAAATGCATTCACAGGGTATCCATTCCAACGCTGGTAATTTTGCGCAGCTAGATTATTAAAGTTAGCGAAAATCGATAAGCGTTTTGTATATCTAAATTCTACACCGATATTCGCATCTGCTAAAACGCCTAATTCCCTAAAGTATATTCCATCTTCTAATTGTGCACCTTCGATTGTAGGGTCAAAAACCCTTGCATTCCTTCCTGTTTCTAATGAAACATCTACTCTCGCAATTAATTTATCAGCGATATTATAGACACCTCTTGTGATTAACTCTAATTGAGGCATGTTCCAAGCATAAGGATTGTTATTCGCCGAATAAGTATTGAAACGACCGATAACATCAATTTTAAGTTTCTCGTTTTGCTGGTAAGAAATACTTCCAGAAATCGTAGTAACAGAAATGGTATCGTATTCTACACGGAATTGATTTCCTGAAGAATAGATTGTGTCATTGATAAACAAAGCATGATTCCTTAAATTTTTAAAGGCCACGCTGGTATTGAAGCTAATGCGAGAAGTTAGCGTTCCTTTAATCCCGAAATGAAATTGATATCTACTTTCATTTCTTAATAGGTTATTTGAGCCAATAAACTCATTTTCAACAGCTAAATAGGCAAATCGTTGTTGTTTTAATCCTCCTTCAACTCCAGCATAAGGAATAAATATATCATTGAATAAAGAGTAACGCACTTCAGCAATTGGATATAAATTCGCCTTTGTTTCATCGTGAATATCCAACGCAAATTCCCCTCCTACTTTGAATTGTAACTTCTCATTCATTCCATAGAAACTTGTTAAAGGACGTAATTGAATCACGGTATTACTTAAAAAAAGCCCTGTGTCTAAAGCAGTAAGTGAACTGTCTGCAATTCCATATCGGTAACCATTCCAAGAAACATTTAAATCAGCACGTAAATTTGAAAGTAAAGTATTAGAACGGGTATTATATTGCCAACTTGTTTTAACTCCAACAAAATTCTCCTTTCCTCTCCAGTCTTCTAAACTGTCAATTTGTGGTTTTTTATCACTAAAATTATCGTATTCAATACCAATTCTATAATTCAAGACTGCTGAATCTTTTTTGTGTGAATCGTAAAACGCATTAAAACCTAAAGATTGGTAACGTTGCGTAATACTGTCTCTGTTGGCGTCTGGATTTGTAAACCCGTAATAATGTAATCCTTGATTACGGTAATGCACTCCTCCTCCATAAGAGAAACGACTTTCTTCTACTTTTCCAAATGCCTTCAAAGAAGACCTGTCATATTGAGAAGGCGCATAATCACTAATCTGACCCCATTCTGAAAGGTGTTTCGCGTGCACTCCCCAATTGAATTTCCGAGAACGTGTAGAATTATAATACACCTCTCCTAGTCCCATCAAGCGGCTCCCTCCACCTATTTTAGCATAGCCATTGTATAACTGAGACAGTTGTGGACGGTGACGAATATTGGCTGGCTCAATTCCTTCCACTTCAAATGAAGTTTCTTCTTTCAGGGCCAATAATGGATAAACCAAAACAGAAGATGTAATCGCAGTATCAATCATCGTTGGACGAACATAAATACGAGATGCAGGAGCAATAGAACGATCTGAATTCGTTACAATATTTACATCACCTTCCTTTTGACTAAAAGCCAATGGTATAGTAAAAAGTACACTCAAATATAAAATTATGTGCTTATTCATCGCCTCCATTATTTATGTCAATCATTCGGTTTGTATCGTCCTCGAAATCGTTTGGTGAATTTTTTAATTGCATTAACTCAGACTTTACTTTATCTGCTTCTTGCAAAACACCATCTTCTTGATTCGGGTAATTTTCTATTACTAAATTGATGGTTTGTTCCGCTTGAAACAAATCATCTTTCCTCATAAACACTCTTGTTTGAAGAATCAAAGATTTTGCAATCCAGAAGTCATATGCTGGTTTTCTTTGCAACAACTCATTGTGCAACTTTTCCGCTTTTGCGTAGTCTTCTAAATGAAAATTGGCGTAAGTCAATGTATATAAAGCCTCTGACCCTCTCACTTTACCAGTATTATCAGCTATCCAACGCAAGAAAGTCATAGATTGTTGATACTCTTTGTTTTCGAACATTGACATTCCAGCAATATAGTTTCCTTCAATACGGATTTCTTTATCATTTAGTAATTCATCTTGCAGAACTTTATTTGCCGCTATAGCCGCTTCGGCATAGTTCTCAAGAATGAAATTCGTGCGCATTAGTCCAACTCGTGTATTAAAGATAATTTGTGCTTTCGACGCCAAACTTTCTAACTTTTGATAGTGTGGTAAAGCGCGACTGTATTCTTTATTGTTGTAAAGTAATTTTGAAGTTCTAACTAAAGCTTCCTCTGTATAGGCTGAATTTGCTCGACTAATGATGTTTCCATAATAGGTAATCGCCAAATCTTTTTCACTTCTTTGGTAATAGATATCCGCTAAATAACTCAATAACTGAACTGTAAAACGGCCATTTGGATAACGATTTAAGTACTTATTGAGTTCTGGAATCGCTTCATCGTAATTTTCATTTACATATAATTCACTTGCTGTTTCGTAAAAGAAAATCTCTTCATCGTCTTCTGAAATATCAGCACAGGCATACTCTTTGCTTAAACTTACGATTTCACCTTGTCGACGAGTAGCTCTGTAAACATCTACAATTCCTTGTGTTGCTCTTTTACATGTTTCGTCATCCAAAGTAAATTCATTCAATACACGTCGGAAATAGCTTTCAGATTCTTGATATTGTTTTTGTTTGAATTTAATATCAGCAATTTCTATCAATGCATCTTTCACCAAAATATTATTTGGATAGTTATTTACAATGTTACCAAAGTGCTTTAATGCGTCATCATAATTTCCTCGATTTTTATAGCTCATCGCAATATCAAACTTAGCTGGAATCACAAAAGAAGACGTTGGATGATTCTTCAAGATTCTATTCAATGTTACAATCTGTTCATCTCTATTTCCAGGAATTAGTTTGTATACTTTAGACAAAGAATACAAATACTGGTCTTTTTTAGCAATTTCGTAGCTTAACGATTTTTCATAATTCAATGCTGATTTTTGAAAATCAGGATCGTCTTTGGTGTAGTAGCAATCTCCAATTCTTGCATAAGCATCCGCCAATTTATTTTCGTCCTGAATATTATTCAATTGTGTGAATGTTCTAAATGCTTGAATGGCCTGAATCCAATCTTCTTGCTCAAAATAAGCGTAAGCAATATTGTAATATGCTGCCTCTTTAAGCATCAAATCGTTCATTCCTGGCACATTCAAAAAATCTCTGAATTCTAAAATTGCTAGCCTCCATTCCAGCATCATATAATGTGCATCGGCCTCCCAGAATTTTGCTTTTGCAGTAATAATAGGATCGATATCATATTTCGCAACACCTTTTAATGCTGATATGCATCCAGGATAATCTCCACGTTCATATTTTTCGATTCCCATATTAAAGGAAACTACCTGATAGGCAGTTTTCAACTTGATGTTTAAAATTGGAATACGATCTAAAGATTTCAATGCTTCTGCATAGTTTTTAGTGCTTGAATAAACATTCACCAAATAACTGTAAACATCTTCTTTTCTTTCTGATTTTGGGAATTCAGTTAAAAACAATTCAAAAGCTTTAATCGCCTCGTTATATGGATTATAATCTAATTTATAAGACAACACTGCATAATTGTATAAAGCATCTTCTTGCACAACAGAACTAAAATCTAAAATAGAAGCAGATCTAAAAGCAGTTCTTGCATAATTAAGCTCCTCCTGATACAAATAAGCTTGCGCGATATGATAAAAAGATGTTTGCCCTAACCGATCCTCTGTTCGAGAAACACGGTCAAACATTTTAATTGCTTTCCCATAACGTCTACTTTGAAAATAAGCATAAGCCAAAGAATAACTTTGATCTCTGGTCATTTGTTTTCTATTGCTATAGTCTTCTAGGTAAATAACGGCCTCATCGAATTTCTCTACTTTGTAATAAGCATCTCCAATTAATAGATTCATTTCTGCAGAATTTGTACTGACACCATTTTCTTCAGTTGAAAAATTTGGAGCAAATTCGGTTACTTTTTCATAATCTCCTAGCAAGTAATAAATCTGTGTGAGGTAATAAGAAACTTCATCTTTAAAAGTTGGATCTTCTCTTAATTTCAAAAAACCATTCAATGCCTCTTGATAAGTTTCATTCTTGTAAGCAATATGAGAATAGTAATACAAAGCTGGGCCGCTAAAACTTGAATTTCCATCTTTGATATCAAAAAACTCATTCCTTGCTGCTGGGTAATCACTTAATTGAAAGTTTGAATACCCCAACTTAAATCGATACGCTGCGATTGAAGCTGTGTCGATTGCTCTTGGATCTGTTTTATCTAACCATTCTCTGGCATCCTTGTATTTTTTTTGTTGGTAGAAGTGCTCACCAATTTTAAAATAGATATCATTTTTATAAATACTTTCTGGATATTCATTGTTGAATTCCATCAATATTTTTAATGCATCTGTGTTGTACAATTCCAAAGCGGAAATCCCAATATAGTAGCGGGCTTTGATATATTGCGGATCTTCTTTATCATAAAAACCCGCTAAAAAAGTCGTAAAAACTTCTCGTGCAGCACTATACTGTTGTTTTTCAAACAATTCTTCTGCTCTGTAAAAATCTGCATATTCTCCGCTGTATTTCTCAGTGGATTGACTCCAAGCAACTGTTGAAAGAAGAATGGATACGAGAAAAATAAAACCACGTGGTGTAATCATCTTACGACTTTAATAAATACATTTACTTTAACTTATAAAAATAAGAAGTATAGGGATGGGAAAATTGAAAGCGCTGAAAAGTTTTAAACGCAAATCTGTTAAGATTGTTATTTGCTTCCATTAATTTCTTTTATTATTTTGTTGATATTTGTAAAAACAAATGGCGGTGGAGAAGGTAATCAATATTATTCAGGGAAGAGTTGAACAGAAAAAAGTAACTGTTCTGCAAGATGTTAATGTAACGATTTCTTCCAAAGAATTTGTTTATCTCATTGGTAAAACGGGCTCTGGGAAGAGTAGTTTTCTAAAAACACTTTATGCCGATCTCCGCCTCGTTGATGGTGAAGGAGAAGTCGTTGGGTTTGATCTCAACAAACTTAAGAAACGCGATATTCCTTTATTGAGAAGAAAAATAGGAATTGTTTTTCAAGATTTTCAATTATTGACTGACCGTTCTGTTATGAAGAACTTGTTTTTCGTTATGAAAGCAACAGGTTGGAAGAAGAAAGCGGTCATGGAACAACGCGGATTAGAGGTTTTAAGAATGGTAGGGATTGAAGAAAAAGCTTACAAAATGCCACATGAGCTTTCGGGTGGTGAACAACAAAGGGTTTCTATCGCAAGAGCACTCCTCAATAATCCAGAATTAATTTTAGCCGATGAGCCTACAGGAAATCTTGACCCTGAAACTTCTGGTGCGATTATGAACTTACTTCATGCGATTGCTAAAGAAGGAACAGCATTACTTATGGCAACGCACGATATGGGATTAGTCGAGAAATTCCCAGGAAGAGTCTTACGTGTTGAGAAAAATACAATTAAGGAAGTTGAAGCTATGGGGAGCTTTAATCCTTTTGAAGTAAAGGAATATTGATTTATTTATCCTTACCTAATTTTTAAAAAACTAGAATTAGAAACAAATTATTATTATTTGTAAATCAAATTTACAATCTCAAAAACAATATTATTTTGTTGAACCTAAGAAATTTAAAAATATACACATGGTTTTTATATAGAGTTCTAATGCAACATAACGATGCTTCCTTAACTGCATTCGTTATGAAAATTACTAGTAAATTTACAAAAAATCTATTTGTTTTAAAAACAGCACGGATATGAAAACATCACTTGCACTTTACAGTTTCATCTTATTATTGTTCCTGCTTGGATCCTGTAAAGAGCAGCCAAACACTTATTTTTCTATTTCTATTCCAGAAAATATTAAACTAATTGGTCATAAAGGGAGTGGATCAATAAATGAAAACGGAAATATAGAATTAATGGAGAATACTTGGGCTTCCATTTCCAATTCAATAAACGCAATTGATGGAAGTGAAATTGATTTGCAATTGAGCGCAGATTCTACCCTATGGATTTTTCATGATCACAAGATTAAAAACTGCCAAGATTCTTTAATCAATTTCTTTTTATGTTCTGATAAAGAAATTTTAAAAATCAGGAACTGCAACTATGAAAATAGTCTTCTAGATATATCCAGTTTTTTGAGAAAAGCTAAATCAGAAAACTGGAAGAACAAAACACTGTGTTTAGATTTAAAATTACTTTACAATCCCCAAATAAACCAATCATTACAAGAGAGAGAAGAACTCCTAGCATTTGCAACTAAAAGATTAGAAAGTACTTTCAAAAATACTCAATTTGACTTGCTTATCGAAATATTTAATGAAAAACAATACACTTATTTGGATAGTATTTTTCAAGACAAGACGTTCTTAGTAAACTATTCTCCAACAGAGGAATTCATTAAAGAAATGAATGAAAAGAGTAGAAAGTTATCTCTTCCAATTTATGACCTTCCAAAAAACTTGGACCCTTCAAATATTGAAATTAAAAACCTTTGGACCATCAATACCGTTAATCAATTTATCGAAGGGTTGCGATTTTCTCCTAAAATAATGCAAAGTGATAATATTCCAATGATGCACTTTTTTAAATCTATTCAAGAAGGAAAGAGAGCACTTCGTATATGTTCAAAAAATAACGTCACCAAAATTAAAGATAATGAATTTCAATCTCTTTTATCACTTGAACTTCCTTTAGCAAAAGAACAATTGATTGAATTCAAAACGATAAAAGGCTCCTTTAAAAAGGGGGTTTTGCTCGTATTTAAAGCAGCAGATGAAAACGGGAATACTGTACTTTGGGAAAAGGAAGAGTTAAGTGAGAATCTAAAATCCTACTTCTTCATTAATTCTAAATTCTTGGTACACAAGAAATCTAAAACGATTCAAATAAGTATTTGGAACAAGTCAGGATCAGCATTAAACAATACGTTTAATGTCTCTCAATTTGAATTGCACTAACTATTTTGTATTTATAATAAAGTAAGC
>Ga0307952_1000873_pt1 | contig 15977 bp, 19 predicted proteins | sample OrgLakmetagen376_FD_201821 | JGI IMG/M metagenome (GOLD analysis project Ga0307952, IMG submission 201821) | Saline water microbial communities from Organic Lake, Antarctica - #376 | ecosystem: Environmental > Aquatic > Non-marine Saline and Alkaline > Saline | place: Antarctica: Organic Lake...
GTTTTTCAACTCAAAGATACTGAATATCAATGAGATAACTGCAATTTTCCCCCTCTATTTTTACAATTTATGAATTATTCAGGCTAGTTCAGATTATTTCGATTATCGAATAGAAGTATTTAGGACATATAATACCTATTTTAGAAATATAGAACCTTTTACATCATGCAATGAAGGAAGATAACCAGAAGGAATTCACCCATGTTTTAGGAATGGCAAAATCATGTCTTAATCTAAAAGGAGCTAAATCAGCTAAGGTTGAACTTGATTTTTTAAGATTAATTTATTGTATCGAGAAACTTAGAAAGGAAGGTCAGAATGCTTACGGATATTTAGCAGTAGTTAAAGGTTTAGAAAAGAATGTTGAAAACTGGATTAAAAAATATAAAATAGATATTTACCCTAAATATTTTGACATTATTACTGTTGAATTAAATAATGTTCAAAATGAAAACTTAAACACTGAAAAAGAAAACAACTCTAAAGCTAACGTTAGGCACATTGATGAGTCCATTGACAAGATATTTGCGTCTGGTATAGAAGGAGAAAGAATCTTTGAAGATAAATTAAAAAAAGAAATTCACAAAAGACATGTTGAATTAATAAACATTCCTGACAATAAAGAAATGCCTTTAAAAATAAGATGGGATTTTTATAAGAAATATTAGTAAATCAATAAGAGAACTTAATTACATAACACAAAATGACAGTAACAAAAAATTATACGATTTTAACCTTGTTGACTTTAGCGCTTTTCACTTCATGCGGAAATGGTGAGAAAAGAAATGATGAAAAGAAATCAGTTACTGAAAATGATGATTCTGTTTATCCTTATGAGCTTTTAAAGTCCTTTGAGGACAGGCCTTTTTTCTTTTATAATGTTGAGAATTTATTTGACACCATTAATGATCCGAAAACGAGGGACGAAGATTTCTTGCCTAAAAGTAAAAAGCAATGGACAAAAAAAAGATACCAAGATAAGCTTGACAAATTAGCAATGGTTTTAACACATCCTTCAGAAAATAACCCGCTATTTGTTGGCTTAGCTGAAATCGAAAATCGTTTTGTCGTTTTAGACCTAATGAAAACTGGTCGATTAGCAGAAACAAAATACAGAGTTGTTCATCATGACGCACCAGATGTTCGCGGAATTGATGTGGCGCTGGCCTATGATCATGAAAGATTTAAAGTGATGTATCAGGAAGCAATAGATTTATCTATTATTGGTGAACCAAATTACAAAACACGTGATATTTTATACGTTAAAGGATTATTGAAGGACAGTTTAGATATACATGTGTTTGTTAATCATTGGTCGTCTCGAAGAGGCGGTGCTGAAGAAAGTGAATACAAGCGCATCAATGCAGCAAACGCATTGGTGTATAAAACAGACTCCATTCGCAGTGTGGATGCAGATGCGAAAATCATATTAATGGGAGATTTCAACGATTACCCAACCAACAAATCAATTAGCGAAACTTTAGGCGCTGGATTGGCTTCGAATGCTACCAATTTCGTAAATCTAATGTTGCCAATGCACGAAAATGGCGAAGGAAGTTATAATTACCGAGGAGAATGGGGCATGTTGGATCAATTCATCGTTTCGCATAGTTTAGTTGCTCCAGAAAAAGGTTTGCACATTAAAGAGAGTTCAGCTTACATGGTGAATGATGATCAATTTATGCATTTCAGCAAGAATGGAGAAAAGTCACCAAATAGAACTTATGGCGGACCAAACTATTATGGTGGTTATTCTGATCATTTAGCTATTTATGGGTATCTGAAGGTGATTGAAGACTAATCTTCTGTTTACTAAAATTGCCACAGGTTCATAAATAAAATCCTATATCTATCGGACTTTTAGACATTAGACAATTTGATTATTTTACCTTTTTTCGAAAATCTAAGGTTTGAAATATAGGTTTTAATAAGTTAATACGAGATACACTAAACTGCTTTAGATCAATTAAATTTTCATCATTTTCTTCCGAGTATTCATCAATCTAGCATTCTTAAAATCACTGTTAACTTTATTTTCTAATTCATAAGGACGATTAAAAGCTTCTTGTGAAACCTTGAAATGATTAGATAATTTTCTGATAACATCTTTGGATAATCCTTTGTGATAATTCAGTATTTTAGAAATCGTTCCTTTTGTAAGGTCTAAGATATTCACTAAATCTTGCGCCTTTAAATTATTATCATTCATTAAAGATTTTAACAAATCAATTGGATTTAAATCATCAAAAGAGTTGCATTCCTCATCCCATTTCTCTATCAATAATTCCAGCAATTCAATTTCATCTTGGGAAGTATTGTTCTCACCAACTATTAGATGCTCAAGAATATTGCAATAATCGAAATACTGCTGCTTATCTTTTATTATTGTGTATTTTAAAGTTTCCATTTTTGTTTAAGTTTAAAGTTCATTCTCTAGTAAAAACTAATAAAATATTGTTCACCTTCTTTGCAAAGCTTTGTATAATCTGCATGTGTTCCTATCCATTTAATAAATAAATGAACTTTCGTTTCACCAAAATTATACTTACAAATCATTCGATATTTATTTCCCCCAATATAAAAATAACTCTATTCGAACCCTTCCCTAAAATATCAGCACTATTAAAGGTTGATATAATTTCACTTGGAATATTCCAATCAACTCTTTTTATAATAGTCAACCATTTCTCAAAAGCATTTTTACTTTGAGAATTGAATAGGACATAATCTTCGATTGACTGCTTCTTAATTAGGTGAACTTGCATAAATTTAGGTTAAAGTTAAGACAATTGTTTCACAAAAGGAAACTTTTATGTTTTTATTTCAAAATACTATATTAAGATAAGGGCATCTCTAATAACTCTGTTTGGAATGATAAGGAAGTTATTTTTTTCAGATACGAGGCGCTGAAAACGGAATTTAGCTGCGCTAAATGAGTATTTCGGCAACGAAGTAGTTGGAAGAAAGAACAAGTTATCAACCAAAGTAGAGTTTTTAGAGGTGTCCAAAACAAAAAATAGAAGTTATTCAAGATAATTGGATGTGTTTTATCTACCTAAGTAGCATTAAATATTGAATTTTCCATCTCAAATAAAATAAACAACCAAAGCATAAACGATTATCCATCCATCAATTATTCCAGAATAATACATTTCTTGTCTGTTAGTTCGGCTACCCACTATTAAAATTCCTAAAACCAAATAACAGGGATAAAACAGCCACAAATGGATGACTATTGGGAAGAAAAGATATAAACTCAAGGCACTTAATCCTGCAAAAATTAGTGCAATAATTTTCGCTCCTTTCACACCAAAAATCTGCGGAATAGTAGATTTAGTTTTTCCATCGTATACCAAATCACGGATATCAAAAGGAACGGTTGCTGCGAGAATAAAGAAGAAAATTGACAATCCTAAGCCAATTGGAAAATCTGTTGAATCTGCAATTCGCATATAGGGCCAATAGACTGAAACAAGCGCCCATTGTGCTGCAATTAGATAAATCTTGGTGTATGGAATGTCTCGTAAAGCCAAAGATTTTGGATGAATTTTCATGGCATAGAGCACTCCAATCACAGCGCTAAAAGCGAGGAACCAAAAATCAATATCCCAACCCAAAATTGCAAAATAAATGTTCACAGATCCAATTATTCCAATTCCAGCAAGAATTTTAATTAAAAATGTATGTTTTTCTAACCAATGGTGACGATCAGAAGATTTTACTTTTATTTCTCCCAAACGCAAAATGCGTTGAATGTTATAAATAAAAAGTGTGGCGAAGAAAACGGTGAAGCCAATTCCAATGTAGTGAGGACTTCCTAGTTTTACAGCACATGCATAAGCTAGCGAACCTGCTGAAAGGCTGATTAGAATGTTGCTGTATATTAAATATTGGAGTGCTCTCATAACTAATATGCAAAATTACATGAATAATTTGGTTCAATGGCACGCGGATGACGCAGATCTAAAAGGGATTTATTTTGCAGGCAAATGTTAAATTGTAAGATTGAAAGAAGAACATAAAGAAATGAATTCTGAAAAAGATTTGTGATTTATGCAATAAAAAATCCGCGAATATTCCGCGTTATTAAAGATGACTGATTTTACCGAATACCCATATTAGCAGCTTGTCATCTTGAGGTCTGAACCGACCACATAATTCGAATAAATCACTATATTTGAGAATCCGATAAATATCGGATATCAATCGCAACTGCTTGAAGCATGATGAAACAATACAAACCCACTTTACCCCAATAATACATTAGCATTAAATATGATCACAGGAGAATTAAAATCACAAGTTGATAAAATCTGGGAGGCATTCTGGACAGGAGGTGTATCTAACCCAATGACAGTTATTGAACAGTTTACTTACTTGCTGTTTATTCGTCGTTTGGATGAACGCCAATTGCTAGAGGAAAAGAAAGCCAACATGATTGGTGCTTCGGCTTCGCTCAGCACCCTGTTTTACAATAAACAGGAAAAAGAACTGCGTTGGCACCATTTCAAGAATTTAGAGCCTGAATCTATGTTCAACCTTTTCACAAAAACAACAGAAGATAGACCTTTAACTGTATTCGATCACATGAAAGAGTTGGGTGAAAAAGCAGGTGTGTTTGCCAAATATATGAAAGGGGCAACTTTTATGATTCCAACACCAAAATTGTTGGACTTGGTGATTCAAATGATTGATAAAATCAAAATGGACGACCGTGATACCAAAGGAGATTTATACGAATACCTACTTTCTAAAATTGCCTCAGCTGGAACGAACGGACATTGGAAAAGAAATATTTGCTTTAAACGGAAAAGCAATTGGTAAGTTTAAATTGCCAATGTATCACGCCTCAAAACAAGTGAAACCTAGGGAGTCTGAAAATTACTTACTTGATATTGCAAAGAACCTATAATTTATTATACTATTATCCCCAAAACAGAATAAAACAAAAATGTAAAACAACTTAGAAATGCTTCATTCCATTCAAAATATCGAAATAGTATTCGATACAGGAGACAAACCGTCCCATTCTTTATATATATTTTCTAATAATTAGATAAAATTTGTTCGCACGGTTATTTGCCGTACATTTGTTTTAAATTCAAATGTTATGGAAGCACAAGTAAGCAAAGATGAACGCATTGAACTGAGGGTTTCTTCTACCGATAAAAGAATCTTTAAAAAAGCACAAAGACTCAGTGGAGACAAATCTTTCAGCAGTTTTATTGTGCGTGTTGTGAAGCAAAAAGCTGAAGAAATCGTTGCCAAAAACGATAAGATTCTTTCGAGTGAGAAAGACCGTGAAGTATTTTTTAATGCCGTATTTGGTCATACAAAACCAAATCAAAACTTGGTAGAAGCTGCTAAAAGATATAAATCTAAAAAGGCTTGAAGTTGATGATTTCGATATTGGATAAAACACACAAAAGAACAAGCTTTGAATGCGAAGTCGAATCTTTGTCCAATTACATAAAAAAACAAGTGAGTCAGGACGTAAAAAAAAGACTGGCTATTTGTTTTGTTGCGGTTGATTCAAAAAAAAACGTAATTGGCTACTATACCTTAACAAGCGAAAGTCTTGGTAGAGAGCAAATACCTGACAAGTACCTAAACAAAGTACCCAAAAACTATAATGCTCCTGTTATTCTCTTGGGTCGTCTTGCAAGAGACATTAAAGAAAAAGGATCAGGGTTAGGAGAACACCTACTTCTAGATGCATTGTTTCGGTCTTTTACATTATCGGAAGAAAGCATTGGTGCCATGGCGGTAGTTGTTGATCCTATAAATAAATATGCTATTAGGTTTTATGAAAAATATGGTTTTGTTCAGCTGCCTGATAGCGAAAAAATGTTCCTTACAATGAACGCAATAAAACAGATTATTTGACAAGGCAAAACTATTTCTCTTAAAGAATTATAGCTTACATGAAAGAAAAAGGCGTTGCTCCCGTTGAGTAATAGCGTTGTACATCATTAGGAAAAACCAACAATTATCTGGATATTTATACCCAAATTTAAAACAAAATGGCAACAGTTGATAATATAAGAAACGGATTAATTGACAAAATTCTGTCTATAAAAAACAGAGAATTTTTGGAAGCATTGGACAAATTAATTTCTTCAAGCTCATCGCAATCTGAAAGGATTGAACTGACCAACGAACAGAAAACAATGCTGGAAATGAGTGAAAAAGACATAAAAGACGGTCGATTGATTTCTCAAGAAGCGATGAATAAAAGAAATCTGGAATGGCTAAACGCAATGTAATTTGGACAAGAACGGCAGATATACAATTCGTAGGAATTTTAGAGTATTGGGTTAAGCAAAACAAATCAACCACGTATTCAAAAAAACTTATAAAATTAGTTTCGGAGAGAACTAAAAAAATTTCTGAAAATCCTCATATTTATAAAGAAACTGATTTCAGAAATGTAAGAGTTGCCTCTTTAGGAAACTTTAGCATATACTACAAAGTATTTGATGAGGAAATCATTATAAGTGCTTTTTGGGACAATCGACAAGACCCTAAAAAACTACTGAAAATATTAGGAAATAAACAATAACGCTGCACACACACAACGAAGTGCAATTAATCATTTGACTATCATCCGCTTAAGAAAGTACATTTATGCTAATGAAGTCTTTGATACGATCATTCAACCCAAAACTAAATCTTTCGCCTCTATCCGAAAAAAGTTTAGAAAAGCCGCAAGTCCTTATGCCAACACAAATTTTAACGTTACAGATGAAGTCATAGAAGATTTAATCGCACCTGTTAATGTAGATGCTTTTGTTGTTGGTCAATCGATGGACTTCGCAATGAGTCCTTCCCAATTACAAAGTAAGATTACTTCGTTTCTTTATTTAACTGAGCATACAATTAGGGTTGATAAAAAATCAAAGAGTTTTGTTTTAGGAGATGAGCCTTCAAAAAAAGACAAAGAAAATCATCAGCTTTGGCAGAATATTAGAAAAGCAAAAATTGTTGAATTCGTACCAATGAATGAATCTGAAAGAATTATCGCCTACATGAAAGAAAAAGGTGTTGCTCCAATTGAGTTATAATGCTTTTTTCGTTATATTTAATAAAGTCAACCGTTAAATAACCACAAAGAGGATTAACTTAAAAGTGAATTCTCTTGCAATTAACTTAAAAGTGAATATATTTGCAACCATCAAAACTGCACAATCGTTTAATAAGGTAACTTATTATACAGTAAAATTTGAAAATGAAGAGTATTCTGAATTTGAGAAGTTTATTATTGGGCATAGGAACTTGAGCGAGATTCACAATGAGTACAATGATTTAATGTCACTAATTAAAAGATTAGGAAATGAAATTGGAGCACTTGAGCGCTATTTTTCGAGAAAAGAAAGAAAAGCCGAAGCCCTTCCACCAGAATGGAATAAACTAAGACCCCATGAAAGAAAATTACATATTAAATATCATCACAACCTCCGTTTGTACTGCATGCGCATAAACGATGAAGTTGTGTTTTTATTTAATGGTGGTATAAAAACACCAGGTAAAATTACAGCACAAGAATGTAAAGTAGTTCGTCAATATTTTCGAATGGCAAACAAACTTGCTTCATGCATTGAGGAAGCAATGAAAGACGGAGAAATCAGCTTTCATGGAAAAAGAATAGAAATAGAAGAAGATTACGAATTAATACTTTGAGAAATGAGCGATTTAATCACAAATGCATTTAATGAGATTGATCCTAGAAACGAAAGGTTTATAGAGAAAAACACAGATATAGTAGAGGAGATTTATGCCTTAATGGAACAACATGGAGTCAAATCTCAAAAAGAACTGGCTAAATTACTAGGGAAGAAAGAATCAGAAGTAAGTAAACTTTTAACAGGAATTCAAAACATGACTTTGCGTTCGATTACTAATTTGGAAGTAGCGCTTGGAACAGATATTATTTTAACGGCCTCAAAAGCAAAAGTGAGGTTTGAACACACAAATTACATGATTTGCTATAAACAAATTCAAACGAGTTCGCATTCAGAAAAAACATCGACAAACGAGCATTTTCAAATAGGGAAAGTGAGTAGTTTTAAATTAAAAATAGCCTAATGAAATCAAAAGTTGATGCTGATAAAATAAATTTACTTTTTGTAAAGACACTAAAGTCTAACATTGAGGTAGGTTCTAATTTCATTAAAAAAGAAGGTCAAGAATATCATTTATCTCTTGGTCAAGAATCTGGTTTAAATCTCGATGAAAAGAAAATTGCCTTTACACTTAAAGTTTTAATTGAGTTCCCCAATAAAAACGAAGACGCAAAAGCACAAGCTGAATTTGTGCTGCAATTTTTATTTGAGATAGAAAACCTAGACAAATTAGCTACACTGGATGACGAAGGTGCTATCACCGTTTCAGGAGAACTCTCCATGACTTTAGCTGGGATTTCTTATTCAACCGCAAGAGGAATAATATTAAACACTACAGAACAAAGTACAATTCGCGGTATTTTGCTTCCGGTTATTAGCCCTGCAAAATTATTTACTGAAGGGAAAATTCAACTGTAGGAATCACTTTTTTGGTTTATTTCATTTATGCTTTATACAATGAAGTGATTTAAAGTATAGTTTTCTCAGGAAAATCACTATTTTCAGCATGTAATATAAACAACATTATTTTTGCAAACTAACTTCCACTTCCTCCAAGAATGGCCTGAGACACAACAGGAATGCACAAATGCAGAAGCGCATGTGTACAAACAACCACGTTTTTCGGCAATCCTTTGTCGTAGTGCGTTGGAGAAAATGGTACATTGGATTTATGAAAACGATAGTAATCTTGAATTACCTTATGATACTAAGCTCAGTTCGCTAATTCATGAGTATGAGTTTTCCGCAAATATCGGAGATGCCTTATTTCGTCAAATTAATCTTATTCGCAAGATTGGAAACTCAGGAGCACATGGTAAAAAAGTGAGTGCTTATAGCGCAACAATTGCAATAAAAGCGTTGCATTCTTTTGCTGCTTATCTTTCTCAATATTATGGAGAAGAAATCCATACAATTGATTTATTTGATGAGTCTCTACTCAAACAAGAAAGCGAAGAAAAGTTGCTTAAACAACAGTTGGAGCTTTTACAAAAACAACTAGAAACCCAAGAAGATGTTTTCCGCAAGGAACAGCGCGCATTGAAAGAGAAAATCAATGCGTCTGAAGAGGAAAAGGAGAAGCTTAAAGCAGCACAGCAAAAACCAACAAAACGTAGAGAGGAACGTCAGAAGAGTTTAGAACTCAATAAAGCGATTCCTGCCAATATTCCAGAAAGTGTTACACGTAAAGTGTATATCGATATTTTACTCAAAGAAGCAGGTTGGGATAATTTGCGTGAAGGTTATGAACTAGAATACGAAGTTGTTGGTATGCCGAAGAACATTAATCGAAGTGGTTTAGGTTATGTAGATTATGTTTTGTGGGGCGATGATGGCTTGCCACTTGCCGTTGTTGAAGCAAAGAAAACCATGATTGGTGCAGATAAAGGTCGACAACAAGCGGTTTTATATGCCGATTGTCTGGAAAAAATGACTGGTCGACGTCCAATTATTTTTTACACCAATGGTTTTGAATCCTATTTATGGGACGATGCTTTTTGGACACCACGCTCAATTGACGGTTTTTACACCAAAGACGAATTACAATTGATGATTGACCGCCGTTCCTCAAGAAAAGATTTACGTCAGTTTCAAATTGATCCAGATATTGCCGGAAGACCTTATCAAATTGAAGCAGTTCAGCGAATTGCAGAGCGCTTTTGTGGTGAAGTAAACGGAACATTAAAAGGACGTTACAGAAGAGGATTGTTAGTCATGGCAACTGGTTCGGGAAAAACACGAACAGCAGCTTCTATCATAGATATGCTCACGAAATGCAATTGGGCAAAGCGTATCTTGTTTTTGGCCGACCGAAATGCATTGGTTACCCAAGCAAAGAAATCGATCAGTACCAGCTTGCCCCATTTGTCGAGCATTGATCTCACTAAGGAGAAAGAGGATAATGGAACACGTATGGTGTTTTCTACTTATCCGACTATAATGAACAAGATTGATAGCGTAAAATCAGATGATGAACGTTTTTATGGTGTCGGTCACTTTGATGTTATCTTTATTGATGAGGCACACCGTTCGGTTTATCAGAAATACAAAGCTATTTTCGATTACTTCGATGCAATGGTAGTCGGCTTAACTGCAACTCCAAAAAAAGACGTCGATTTCAACACCTACGAACTTTTTGACATTGAAGATGATAATCCAACCTTTGCTTATGAATTAAATCAAGCCGTTAATGATAAATACTTAGTTCCTCCAAAAGCAGCATCTGTTCCGTTGAAGTTTATGCGCGAAGGAATTAAGTATAAAGATTTAACACCTGCTGAACAAAAAGAATACGAAGAGAAATTTGGAGATCCCACAGACAGTCAAATGGATGAAATAGGGAGTGACGCCTTAAACAAATGGTTATTCAACACCAACACGGTTGACAAAGTGCTTGATCATTTGATGTCTAACGGCATTAAAGTAGAGGGTGGTGATAAAATTGGAAAAACCATCATATTTGCTAAAAATCATAATCATGCTGTTTTCATAGAAGAACGGTTTAACAAAAACTATCCAGAATTTGGAGGAAATCTTTTACGTGTCATTGATAACTACGAACCGAAAGCACAAGATTTATTAGACAGATTTTGTAATGATATAAAAGAAGAAGATCCTCAAATTGCTGTTTCAGTGGATATGATGGATACAGGAGTAGATGCGCCACGTGTGGTAAATCTTGTTTTCTTTAAACCTGTAAAATCTGCCTCTAAATTTTGGCAAATGATAGGTCGGGGAACTCGTTTACGTCCAGATTTATTTGGTCCTGGCGAGCATAAAACTGAATTTATTATTTTCGATTTCTGTCAGAATTTTGAGTTTTTCGATGAGCATCCTGATGGAGTTGAAACGAGAGCATCAAAACCTGTGTCTCAAAAGATATTTGAAGCAAAATTAGAAGTTGCCCAATTGATTGACGAAGCAGCGAGTGCCACCGAAGAAGTTAAACAATTACGTATTCAGTATTTAGATGAATTGCACAATTCCATTGCTACACTTGTTCAAGAAAGGTTTGTGGTAAGAAAAGAACTGCGTAAGGTAAATGAATATACGGAAAGAGAACGTTGGAATCAACTTACAAAAGGAGATGTAATTGATATCAGTTCTCATTTATCACATCTGCCTGAGCCAGAAGGAAATGATGAATTAGCCAGACGCTTTGATTTACTAGCTTTGACCATTCAGTTGTGTATGCTCACAAATTCTGATGATACGAAATACATCAATCGTGTGGTGAATTTAGCCACAGGATTAAGTAAATTATCAAATGTTCCTGTCGTACAATTGCAAATGCCGTTAATTAATAGTTTACAGACAGAAGTGTATTGGATCAACAAATCGCTTGGTCGTGTTGAAGAAATGCGAAGCGCACTTAGAGATTTAGTGAAGTATATTGAATACGAAAAAATAGAAAACGTTTATACTTCCTTTGAAGACGAAATCGACACATCGAACATTGAAGTAAGAGAAGTTGTTCCACAATATCAAAATTTACAAGGCTACAAAGACCGAGTAGCAAAGTACATTCGTGAGAATAAAGATCATTTGGTGATTCACAAAATAACCCATAATGTACCTATTACGAAAAAGGAATTGCTACAACTGGAAAATCTATTGTTTGATGGCGAAAACATTGGTACAAGAGAAGAATACGAGACCAATTATGGCAATCAACCTTTGGGAACTTTTATACGCAGCATCCTGGGAATGGATATTGAGGCAGCCAATGCCGTCTTTGCAGGATTTATAAACTCATCAACCCTTTCTGCGAATCAAATGACTTTTATCAATAAAATCGTTCAATTTCTCACAAAAAATGGACGTATTGAGAAACACATGCTCTTCGAACCGCCATTTACTGAACAACATCAGGATGGAGTTATAGGAATATTCGATGATGCGCAAGCCACCAAGATTATTTCTATTGTTCAAAAAGTGAATGAATACACCGGTGATGGAGCTGGGTAGTTTTCAAAATAAATAAACATTATTTTATTTAATATCCTCCCTCTGTATCTCTCCGTCAGCTGACGGAAGAGGCGCTTCGATTTAACATTGACTACTAATTTATTCACCACAATAATCAATTAGCTCATAAAAACACGAAACATCTGCATTTAAGCATCCAACCAAAAAAATCCGCGATTATTCCGCGTTGCTTGCATCCGCCTCATCCGCGTTCCGTCATCCAAACCACCCAAAGATCGAAACATTGTCAGTTTGTCAACATCTAACATCATATTAACACCAAATATTCTATTCTAATAACTATATATCTTATATTTGTATTCTCAAAAAAACTGTAATAAATGAGCGCATTTTCTAAACGACATATAGGTCCTTCGCAGGACGAGAAATCAGCAATGTTAGCTGAGATCGGAGTAGGTACAATTGATGAATTAATGGACTTAACCGTTCCTAAAGACATTCGATTGAAAGAGGAGTTAAAAATTGATACTGCCTTAACGGAAAAGCAGTATTTAGATCATATTGGTGGTTTAGCCGTGAAAAACAAAGTATTCAAATCTTATATTGGATTAGGATATAGCGAAACGAATGTTCCAGCGGTTATCCAGCGTAATATTTTGGAGAATCCAGGATGGTACACTGCATATACTCCTTATCAAGCAGAAATTTCACAAGGAAGATTGGAGGCATTATTGAATTTCCAAACCATGATCATAGATTTGACAGGTTTAGAGATTGCGAACGCTTCTTTGTTGGACGAATCAACTGCAGCAGCAGAAGCAATGATTATGTTCTACAACGCAAGATCTCGTGCTGATATAAAGGCAGGTAAAAATAAATTCTTTGTTTCTGAATACACCTATCCTCAAACGATAGACGTAATTAAAGGAAGAGCGAAGCATTTAGGGATCAAATTGGTTTTTGGAAATCCATCAAATTTCGATTTAACAGATGATGCAATTTTCGGAGCATTGGTTCAATATCCAGATGTTTACGGTCGTGTCAAAGACATTAGAGGATTCGTTGAAAAATTATCAGAAAATGACGTCAAAGTTGCAGTTGCAGCCGATATCATGTCATTGGTATTGTTAGAAGCTCCGGGTAAAATGGGAGTTGATGTTGTTTGTGGTTCTACACAACGTTTTGGTGTTCCAATGGGATACGGTGGACCACATGCTGCATACTTTGCAACGCGTGAATCTTACAAAAGACACATTCCAGGTAGAATTATCGGTGTATCGAAAGATGCAGATGGAAACGTAGCTTACAGAATGGCGCTTCAAACGCGTGAACAACATATTAAAAGAGACAGAGCAACTTCAAATATTTGTACGGCACAGGCTTTATTGGCTGTTATGGCAGGAATGTATGCAGTATATCACGGACCACAAGGAATGAAAGATATCGCACAAAACATTCACAACCAAACTGCGACAATTCACAAGTCAATTGAAAAAGCTGGATATAAGGTTTTACACAACGATTATTTCGATACTATTTGGGTGGAAACTCCAGCGGGATTATCATGTGAAAAATTGAAAGCGATTGCTGAAGAGCACCATATTAATTTACATTACATCAATGAAAATCAATTTACATTAAGTGTTGGTGAAAGAACTAACGATGCGGAAGTAAAAGGACTAGTTGCTTTACTTGAATTGGCTGCTAACGCAAAAACGATTGAAGTAGAGTTTATTTCTTCTTTAGTAAACCAAGATTTAGCACGTAAAACTGAAATTTTAACACACAAAGTATTTAACACGTATCATTCTGAAACAAAAATGATGCGTTACATGAAGTGGTTAGAAAACAAAGACCTTTCTTTGGTTCACTCAATGATTGCTTTGGGTTCATGTACAATGAAATTGAACGCAGCAGCGCAGTTGATGCCGATTACTTGGCCAGAATTCTCGAACATTCATCCATTTGCTCCGGTAAATCAAGCGATTGGTTACCACGAAATGATCAAAGAATTAGAAAAAGATTTATGTGAAATTACTGGATTCCATGCAATGTCTATGCAACCAAACTCAGGAGCACAAGGAGAATATGCAGGACTGATGGTGATCAAGGCATACCATGAATCAAACGACAATGCAGATAGAGACATTTGTTTAATTCCTTCATCAGCACACGGAACAAATCCTGCTTCAGCAGTTATGGCTGGATTTAAAGTAGTCGTTACAAAATGTGATGAAGATGGAAACATCGATATTGACGATTTAAGAAAGAACGCAGATAAATACAGTGATAAATTAGGTGCAGTAATGGTAACATACCCTTCTACTCACGGAGTTTTTGAAGCAGCAATTAGAGAAATTACTCAAATCATTCACGATCACGGAGGTCAAGTTTATATGGATGGTGCTAATATGAATGCGCAAGTTGGATTAACAAATCCAGGAAATATTGGTGCAGATGTTTGTCACTTGAACCTACACAAAACATTTGCTATTCCGCATGGAGGTGGTGGACCGGGAATGGGACCAATTGGTGTTGCAAAGCACTTGGCTCCTTTCATTCCAGGAAGCTCAATTATTGACGGAGTTGGTGGTGAAAAAGCAATTCACTCAATTTCTGGAGCTCCTTACGGAAGTGCTTCAATTCTATTGGTTTCGTACGCATATATTAAAATGTTAGGAACAAAAGGATTGAAACATTCTACGGAAATGGCAATTGTAAACGCCAACTATATCAAAGCACGCTTAAGTAAGCACTTTTCAACTTTATATTCAGGAGAAAACAATACTGTTGGACATGAAATGATATTGGATTGTAGAGCATTTAAACGCACTGCGAACGTTGAAGTAGCAGATATCGCTAAACGTCTTATAGACTATGGTTTCCACTCTCCTACTGTTTCTTTCCCTGTTGCTGGAACATTAATGATTGAGCCAACAGAATCTGAAGATAATGCTGAATTAGACCGTTTTTGTGACGCAATGATCAGTATCCGTAAAGAAATTCAATTTATTGAGGATGGACATGCTGATTTAGAAAGTAACTTATTGAAAAATGCTCCGCACACAGCAGAGTGTATTATCAATCAAGAATGGAAATACGATTATACACCAAAAGAAGCAGCTTACCCATTAGATTACTTAGTACGAAACAAATTCTGGGTTTCTGTTCGTCGTGTTGATGATGCATATGGAGATAGAAACTTAATGTGTTCTTGTCCTGCTGTTTCGTCTTACAACACAGAAGAAGAAGGTGCTTTAGTTTAGAATTATAAATAAATAATTATAAAGAGGGATGAAATATTCCCTCTTTGTTTTTTATAAAAACCCAAAATGGACTACGCAATAGAAATTAAATTTAAAGAGGTATTGGCCGAGCTCGACAAAACTTTTGGCGGTGGACTAGATGTGCAATCGATTTTATTTCTAATCGGTGTTCAAGAATTGGGAAAGGGCTACAATAATTTCAGTAAAAGAGAAAAAACAGAGCTTATGCACGTTGCTGTTTGCACTGTTCTAGAACCTTACGGCTATTACAAGACTATTGGTAGAGACGAAGACAATTGGCCGCACTTTGAATTTATAAAAGAACTTCCACCTTTAGATGAGCGCCAGCAACAACATTTAATGAAAGAAGCGATTATCACTTATTTCCAAGCGGAGAACAATGAAAACATTGATAATATAGAGGTGCCAGAAGTTCTGAGGTACTTCGGAGAGAAGGAGTAGTTTTGATTTCAGTTATCTTAACCAAAACTTTTATTTAAATTATCTATTGCGATAAAACAACTTTTAGCTTAAGGATTTTAATCAATTCCTATAATCCTCAATAGAACTTATCCATCTATAAAGCCTCTGGTTTTTAGCGATGGTAGGATCATTTTCTAGGAAAGGGGGTTTTAGTATCAAGAACTTACGGACTATTTTT
>Ga0307952_1000880_pt1 | contig 15910 bp, 6 predicted proteins | sample OrgLakmetagen376_FD_201821 | JGI IMG/M metagenome (GOLD analysis project Ga0307952, IMG submission 201821) | Saline water microbial communities from Organic Lake, Antarctica - #376 | ecosystem: Environmental > Aquatic > Non-marine Saline and Alkaline > Saline | place: Antarctica: Organic Lake...
AAATAAAAGAATGAGGACTAATACGGAATCTAGTTCGAAAACTTGATGAAGTTAAAGTTCACCTCATTCTTTTTTAATTTACATATAATTTGTAAATAATTATACTTTTGCTAATCTAAAGGATGGAATGAAACGACGAGGAATCTCTTTTTAAATAATTACGACTTATCTTGGTAACCCAATTCTATTATTGCTATGATTTAGCAGCTTTCTTAATGGCATTCAAAATGCTTGATGTACTATTTTTATTTTCTCCTTCGATTAAGTGTTCACTATTCACTAAATTCAGCGGTAATGTTTAACCGGCCCTGGCGGAAACGGAAATCCTGACGCAGATGAAAGCCCAGCTGTATGCACCAGAAGAGCGACCTTGGAAGCTCCTTTTGGGGCATTTTACAGCGTAGCTTTTCAGCGAGGCAGATTGGAGATGGAGACAGATAAGGACGCCAAGTCAATTACGAATTACGAATGATTTAGTTACGAATTATCAATTTAACGATTTAACGAGTCAACAATACGACGATTTAACGACTTTACAAATAAAGAAATTCACGAGGCTACGAATTAGCGAATAAACAAATCAACGACTTCATGAGTGTCAAATTTTAATTATCTTTGCACTTTCATAATCGTAAAAGAATCATGGCAGACAATCGTTATAATCAAAGAGGTGTTTCCGCGGGGAAAGAGGATGTTCATAATGCAATTGCAAATATTGACAAGGGACTTTTTCCTCAAGCTTTTTGTAAAATCGTTCCAGATTTATTGACTGGAAGTGATGACCATTGTGTGGTAATGCATGCTGATGGTGCTGGAACAAAATCTGCTTTGGCTTATATGTACTGGAAAGAAACAGGCGATTTATCTGTTTGGAAAGGTATTGCTCAAGATGCTTTAATTATGAATGTTGATGATTTATTGTGTGTTGGAGCAACAGATAATATTCTGGTTTCCTCTACAATCGGTCGTAACAAAAACTTGATTACAGGAGAAGTTTTATCTGCATTGATTAACGGATCCGAAGAATTATTGGCTGATTTACGCGAAATGGGAATTGGAATTGACTCAACTGGTGGTGAAACTGCTGATGTTGGGGATTTAGTTCGTACAATTATCGTTGATTCAACTGTGGTTTGTAGAATGAAACGTGAAGACGTTATTTCTAATCATAACATTAAACCTGGTGATGTAATTGTTGGACTTTCATCATCTGGTCAAGCTACTTACGAGAAAGAATACAATGGTGGAATGGGTTCAAATGGATTAACATCTGCTCGTCATGATGTTTTTCATAAATATTTGGCAGAAAAATTCCCAGAGAGTTTTGACCCTAGTGTTCCTGATGATTTAGTTTATAGTGGAAATTATAAATTGACTGATGAAGTTGAAGGAAGTCCGCTTAACGCTGGAAAACTAGTACTTTCTCCAACGCGAACTTACGCTCCAATTATTAAGAAAATTTTAGACAATCACCGTGCAGACATTCATGGAATGGTACATTGCAGTGGTGGTGCACAAACTAAAGTATTGCACTTTATAGATAATTTACATATTGTTAAAGATAACCTCTTCCCTATCCCACCGCTGTTTAAAGCGATTCACGAAGAATCAGGAACGGACTGGAAAGAGATGTACACCGTTTTCAATATGGGACACCGAATGGAACTTTACGTACCCAAAGAAATTGCGCAAGACATTATTGAAATTTCAGAATCATTTAATGTTGACGCACAAATTGTAGGTCGCGTAGAAGAAAGTGATACAAAAAAACTTACGATTACATCTGAATTCGGTACTTTTGAATATTAATCACACTTATGGATAATACATTATTAAGCAAATTAGAAGCTATTCATTACCGATTTAAGGAAGTTGGTCAATTAATTGTTGACCCTGACATTATTTCGGACATGACACGCTATGTTAAGCTGAACAAAGAATACAAAGATTTAGAGGAACTAGATAGAGTTTACGAGGAATATAAAAACGTCTTAGAAAACATCGCTTCTTGTCGTGCATTGCTTGCAGAGGAAAAAGATCCTGAAATGCGAGAAATGGCGAAGATGGAATTGGATGAATTAGAAACTCAACGTCCAGAAATGGAAGAAGATATTAAATTCATGTTGATTCCTAAAGATCCTGAAGACGACAAAAACGTAATTATTGAATTGCGTTCTGGAACAGGTGGAGATGAGGCATGTATTTTCGTTGAAGATATTTACCGTATGTACATGATGTACTTCAAGGAAAAAGGTTGGAAAGTTGAAATCATTAATTCTAACCAAGGCTCAACAGGATACAAAGAAGTTTCGATGAACGTTGAAGGAGACGGAGTTTATGGAGGAATGAAGTTTGAATCTGGTGTACACCGTGTTCAGCGAGTTCCTGAAACAGAATCTCAAGGACGTGTTCATACATCTGCAATTACCGTAGCAGTTTTACCTGAAGCGGAAGAAGTGGATGTTCAATTAAACATGGCTGATGTTCGCCGTGACACTTTCCGTGCTTCTGGTGCTGGGGGGCAGCACGTAAACAAAACGGATTCAGCAATTCGTTTGACGCACGCACCTTCTGGAATTGTTGTTGAATGTCAAGATGGACGTTCACAGCACAAAAACTACGATAAAGCACTTACTGTTTTGCGTTCAAGATTGTATCAAGTTCAATTGGAAAAAATCATGAGTGAACGTGCTGAGAAACGTAAATCTTTGGTTTCATCTGGAGATAGATCGGCAAAAATCAGAACATATAATTATCCTCAAGGAAGAATTACAGATCACCGTATTAATAAAACAATGTTTAATCTTTCATCGTTTATGAATGGTGCTATTCAAGAAATGATTGATGCTTTGAAATTGGCTGAAAATGCTGAGAAGTTGAAGGGGGAGAGTTAATTATTAATGTTAAATTATTAATCATTAACGCTTAGATAATTACGAATTTTTAATTACGTTCCGAGCTATCGGAATACGAATGTTGGTTGACTTGGAGTTAATAGATAAATTCTGGATTTAGGAATCTAGCTTTTTGGAAATAAATTTTTGAAATGCGTTGCGCGGATTGTGTAGCGCATTTTTTGTTTCTTGTGATTTAATAATTCTCCCTTTCAAGTTTAATTGGTAATTTAAATTTATAAATTCAAAGACGAAATCAATACTGTTATTTATTATTCTACTAAGTACTCTTATCTCTTGCGGAATGAGACGCCAAAGTGTAAAGCAAATTATCACCTATAAATATTATGTTGACCATCCTGAAGACACAAAGACTTTAGACAAAATTGATCTGTTCATTCATAAGAGGAGACCCAATTGGAGAGATGACATGAGTTTTAATAAGACCTTCAATTTTGGAAAAGATTCTACTATTTATGGTCTAACCATAACATACGAGCCTACCAATCTTTCTGGAAGTGAAATTTTAAACTTTAGATATATTATAAATGAAAGAACAGATGAGGAATCCTTCACTTATGATTATCACTTTTTTAATGAAACAACCAAGATAGATAGCGAGTTACATTTCTATAAAGACGAGGGAATTGAAAAGCCATCAAAATCTGAAATTAGGACGTGGTATTCCACAGATAGTATAGAACAATATAGAAATTTTCAAATATCTAATGAAGTTATAGGTGAATTCAAGGATTACTTTGTAAAAAACACCGATTCACTTACGTATAGTGAGGTTTTGCCAATTTCAAATCTTAAAAAATATTCAACTTTGACTTCAAGTAGATATTACAGTACAATTTGTTTATCGAAAGAAAATAACATCTATAGAAATATTATTGTAGACAGCACTTATCTCGACGGAGAGCTTAAAGTCAAAAAACAAATAAAAGACTATTTCAGCAGTACTAAAATCAACGATTCAGGATTGCAGGTTTTTATAAGATATCCTTTAAATAAACAAATTTACAGAGAAAAACACTTCAAAGACGATGATAACCTCCCTGTTTATGAAGTTCACTATAAAATGGATACTGTAACTAAGGATACGACATATAGTTTAGAAATGAAATCTGAACCAACGAAGAAAGGGAAACTATTTACTTATAAAGTACTGGGGAATATTCCAAAAAAGAAGGATTCTTTGGATAGAAAAATTCCAATAACGAAAAGAGAAGTGCAAATTTACACTGATAAAAACGAAAATGTAATTAAATATCATTCTATATCCTATACCGATCAAGAGCATAAACTAGAATATAAATTTACCATCAATCCTTATAAAGATTTATATTATGAAAGAGAGGTTTTAATTGATCAAAGGACAATTCCGGAAATTTCAGGAAATCAATATTACGATCTTCAGGAACCAAGAGATTATAATTCTAATTGGAGTCATGGGGGTGGTTATCCAAAATTAACTCCAAAAGAAATTCGTAAAAAAGAAGCGAGAATCGAGGCCTGGGAAAAACTAGAAAGACCTAAAAGAGCATTGTACAAGGGGATACACAAAATATCGAAATCAATCGAAAAAGACCAGAAGAATAATTTCGAAAAAAGAATTTTCAATGATGGCTATAATGAGTTAATATATCATATTTGGTATTTTGAAGATTGATAATTTCAGAAAATGATTCAATAAAGTCGAGCTTTTTGATTGAAACAGGTTCTGTATGGATTCAAACAATCAAAATGCGTTACGCAGATTGCGTAACGCATTTTGCGTTATACAATTTGCGTAATTTTTAATTTTCAAATGGATTGTATCTCATCAAATTCAAAAGGTAATTTAACCTCAATTTCCAGCTCGTATAAAGTCAAACTTCAACTGTTGACCAATGCCTTTGAGATTAGCGATAATATTTCTGGCAATTAAACGTTCTTATTCTATTCTAAAGTAACTTTATACTATAAATCACCCAATAAATCAGTATATTTGTGTCTTTAAAAATTTCAGCAACTAAACTGATCGACTATGGACAAGGCAAAACTTATAGCAGAAATTAAATCAAAAAAATCCTTCCTTTGTGTTGGATTAGATACTGATATGGATTTAATTCCAAAGCATTTGTTGGAAACTGAAGATCCTATTTTTGAATTCAACAAAGCAATTATTGATGCAACAAAAGACTATTGCGTTGCTTACAAACCAAACATTGCTTTTTACGAGTGTCATGGTCCAAAAGGATGGGAATCTTTAAAGAAAACATTGGATTATATTCCAAAAGATAAGTTTACAATCGCTGATGCTAAACGTGGCGATATAGGAAATACTTCTCGTTATTACGCAAAGACTTTCTTTGAATATATGGATTTTGATGCAGTTACAATCGCTCCTTATATGGGAGAAGATTCCATAACTCCATTCTTAGAATATAAAGACAAATGGGTAATTGTTTTGGCATTGACCTCTAACAAAGGAGCGTTAGATTTTCAATTTATGACAGATCTCAATGGAGAAAAACTCTATGAACGTGTTTTAAGGAAAACTGCTAAATGGGGTGCGCCGGAAAACTTAATGTATGTTGTTGGTGCCACAAGAGCTGAAAGCATTAAAACAGTAAGAAAAATTGTTCCTAATCACTTTTTCTTAGTCCCTGGATTTGGTGCTCAAGGAGGCAGTTTAACCGATACGGCTAACTATGGATGGAATGACGATTGTGGTCTATTGGTGAATTCTTCGAGAGGAATTTTATATGCGTCTCAAGGCGAAGATTTTGCCGAAAAAGCAGGAGAAAAAGCAAATGAAATTCAAAAACAAATGGAAGCTATTTTAGTAGAGAAAGGCTTTTTTTAGAAAAAAAGGATTCAGTTTAAAATTGCTTAAATTTTTGAATTTTCATGCGTGACATTTTCGTATGACCGGACGATTTGCAAATCGTTCGTGCGTTGATGGTTTTATTTTGAATTTTGGAATTGTTTAATTTTTTGAATTTTCATGCGTGGCATCTTCGGATGGATCGGACGATTTGCAAATCGTCCCTACCGCAACAAATTAACACTCCCCACTTCCTCAACTCTCTCATCATTTCTCAACGTCTTAAATCCAATCTTCCAAACATAAACTCCTTCTTTAACAATCCCAGTTTGCTTCGTTCCATATGTTCCATCCCAACCTATTTCCGCATTATTGCTTTCAAAAATTAATTCTCCCCAGCGGTTAAAAATCTGCAATTTGTAATCTAAAGGGTCAAATCCTGATTGGAAAATTGGCTTAAATAATTCATTGAATTTATTCCCATCTGGTGAAAATGTATTTGGAATGTAGTAAATTAAATCTTCAAAGTAAGGAAGGGTTTTAGTAGCTGTATCAGCACAACCCAAATTACTAAAAGCGATTAATTCGATATTAAACGCCGTTTCTGAAATTTCTTCATCTATGGTAAAAATATGATTTGGATTCGTTTGATTACTGAAATTCTCATCATCAAAATCCCACTGATAAGTTGCGGCTCCGCTAGACAGATTAGTGAATTCAGCTTCATTTTTAAATGTTGACAATTCATCTGGTGAAACAGTAAAATTAGCAATTGGGTAATCGTCAATACAAATGTAATTGGAAATTGTTAAATCATCCACACAACCATTTATTGTTTCTACTTCTAAATTGACATCATAACAACCAGAAACTGAAAAAACTTGATTTATGTTGCATCCGATTATTGGGTTTCCTCCATTAATTGTGAAACGACATTGATTGCCAATTCCAGAAGTTAAACTTGTGATATTTATCTCGTCTTCTGCGCATCCTTCGGTAAAATTAGCTGCAAATACCACATCTGGTTTTGGGTGAACAATTACTTCAACTTGATCGGTTTCAACGCACCCAAGAATTGAAGTTGCTGTTACAGTATAAACAATTGTTCCAACTGATTGAATAAAAGGAACACCATCAATTACAGCATTATTCCACGTAATAGCCGCGTTTTCAGGATTGGCAGCTGTTAATGTCACTGTTTCATCTTCGCATAATTCTAAATCAGGTCCTGCGCTTACAAATGGCGGATCAGGATCTAATAACGTTATTGACGTATTTACTGTAGTTGTACATGCCAAACAATTGGCTTCTGTAACCACAAAATTGGTATATGTTCCAGCAGATAATCCTGTAATAACATAATCACCAGATGCGTTAGTTGTTGCTGAAAAAGGCGTTCCACCGTTGTATCCTACCTCATAATTAGCCAAAGGATTTAGTCCTGAAAGTGTTATTGTTCCATCACCAAATAAACAAGTTGTTGTATTTGTTCCTGAAACGCTAAATACTGGCGCAAATAAATCAAGGGTAAAAGTTTGGATTAAATCTATACTGTTACCGCAGTCATCAGTCACGCTGTATGTTCTTGTAATTACTTCACCTGCGCAAGTATTTCCGTCCGAGACATCGCTAACATGCGCAACAATTGGACCTACGCTACAATTATCTGCTTCGTCTGTAATTGTCAAAATATCGGGTGTTGGAATATCTCCAAAACATTGAACTATCTCCGCTGGTGGTGCAGTTGCTGTTGGATCAACATCGTCGTTTACCGTAATTAATTGAGTGATGTCAATGTTATTTCCACAATCGTCAGTGATATTGTATGTTCTGGTAATGATTTCTGGACAAGTGTTTCCATCTGAAACATCTGAAAGATGATTAACTACTGGCGCTACTGTGCAGTTATCTGCCTCATCGGTAATCAAAGTAATGTCTACCAAGGGAACATCTCCAATGCATTGAACCAAAACTGCTGGCGGCGGAGTTCCTGTTGGATTGGTATCGTCATTGATTGTTATGGTTTGAGTAACATCAATATTATTTCCACAATCATCTGCGATATTGTAAGTTCTTGTGATGACTTCTGGGCAAGTATTTCCATCTGAAACATCCGAAACAAAAGTAACTATTGGATTTACCGTACAATTATCTGCTTCGTCGGTTATAGATAAAATATCTGCTGCTGGAACGTCTCCAATGCATTGAAGCACTAAATCAGCCGGTGCAGTTGCGGTTGGATCAGTATCATCATTTACTGTAATTGTTTGAATAACATCAATGTTATTTCCGCAATCATCTGCGCTATTGTAAGTTCTTGTAATTATTTCTGGACACGTGTTTCCATCCGAAACATCACCAACATTGGTAATTATTGGATTTACTGTACAATTATCTGCTTCATCAGTAATAGATAAAATAGCTGGCACAGGAACATCTTCGATACATTGCACCAAAAGATCAATTGGCGCCGTTGCTGTCGGATTAATATCATCATTAATGGTAATGATTTGGTCAACATCAATGTTATTTCCGCAGTCATCGGCGATATTGTAGGTTCTTGTGATGATTTCTGGACAAGTATTTCCATCAGAAACATCACCTACAAAAGTGACAATTGGATTTACGGTACAGTTATCTGCTTCATCAGTAATGACTAAAACATCTGGAAGTGGCACATCACCAATACATTGAACAAATATTGGAGCTGCCGTTCCAGTTGGATTTAAATCATCATCAATAGTTATAATTTGAGTAACATTGATGTTATTTCCGCAATCATCGGCGATATTGTAAGTTCTTGTGATGATTTCTGGACAAGTATTTCCATTAGAAACATCACTCACAAAAGTGACAATTGGATTTACTGTGCAATTGTCCGCTTCATCAGTAATTGATAAAATATCTGGCACTGGAACATCTTCGATACATTGAACTAAAACTGCTGCAGGAGCCGTTCCTGTTGGATTAATATCATCATTGATGGTGAAAGTTTGTATGACATCTATATTATTTCCACAATCATCAGCTATGTTGTAAGTTCTTGTGATGATTTCTGGACAAGTATTTCCGTCAGAAATATCACTCACAAAAGTAACTATTGGATTTACCGTACAATTGTCTGCTTCATCGGCAATTGATAAAATATCTGGAACTGGAACATCGCCAATACATTGAACTGCCAAATCTAATGGAGCAGTTCCTGTTGGATTAACAATATCATTAATTACAATTGTTTGCGTTGAAGAAACTGTCACGCCGCAAGTGTCAGCAATTTGGTAGGTTCTAACTACCGTTTCAGGACAAGTGTTTCCATCTGAAACTTCACTAAAAAGTACAAACGAAGTTGAATCAATAACCCCTCCGTTTGGAATAGTTGCTGAACCTCCTGCGGCAATAAAAGCGTTAAAATTTATGTAAGCGGGTTGTTCTGAAATAGAACATACTGCCGTTAAATCCGCTGGAGAAGTTATGTCTGTGATGGCAGGAGATACGGTTATTACCATTTGATCTGAAGAAAAACAGTTTACACGTTCTGCGGTAATGGTATAAAAAGTTGTTCCCACTGGCGGAATAAATCCAATTCCATCTGTTGCGCCATTGTCCCAAGAAAGATTTGCGCCTCCAGGATTAATGGCATTTAAGGTAAATTGTGTCCCTTCACAAAGCTCAATATCTGGTCCAGCATCTATTGGAGCAGCGGTTGGATCATTTAAATTTATTGAAACATTTACTGTTGTGGCACATGCCGGACAATCTGCATCTGCAACCGTATAATTGGTGTAAGAACCAGATGGGAGTCCTGTAATTAAGTAATCACCAAATGCGTTTGTTGTAATCGGATTTGTTGTTCCACCGTCATAACTCATTAGATAATTTGTTGTTGGATTAAGTCCTGAAAGTGTGATTATTCCGTCTGTTCCCTCACAAGAGTTTGGCCCTGCACCAGAAACTGAAAATATTGGTGTTTCAGCATCTATAGTAATTGTGTGGTTCACAGTTATGCTGTTTCCGCAATCGTCGGTTACGCTGTACATACGTGTGATTATTTCTCCATTACACGTATTTCCATCTGTACTTTCCGACACAAAATCAACTGTTGGATTTGCTGTGCAATTGTCAGCTTCATCGGCAATCACTGAGATGTCAACAGTTGGAACATCTGTTAAACATTGAACAGTTGTGGTTACATTGCCCGCTGTTGGGAGAATATCATCGTTGATTGTTATTGTTTGAACAAGGTTTATGTTATTTCCGCAATCATCGGCTATATTGTAAGTTCTTGAGATAATTTCTGGACAAGTGTTGTTATCAGATATATCTGAAACAAAAGTAACTATTGGGTTTGCAGTACAATTGTCAGCCTCATCAATGATTAAATCGACTTCTGGGATTGGCACATCTTCAATGCATTGTAATGTTAGATCCGCTGGTGCTGTTCCTGTTGGATTTATGTCGTCATTTATTGTGATAATTTGCGTAACATCAATATTATTTCCGCAACTATCTTCAATGTTGTAGGTTCTTGTGATGATTTCTGGGCAGGTATTCCCATCTGAAATATCTCCAATATGAGTTACAATTGGATTTAATGTGCAATTATCAGCTTCATCAGTAATTAAAGTTATATCAGCTGGTGGAACATCTTCAATGCATTGGACTGTTATATCCGCTGGTGCTGTTCCTGTTGGATTTATATCGTCATTTATGGTTATGGTTTGCGTAACATCGATGTTATTTCTGCAATCATCTGCGATATTATATGTTCTTATGATGATTTCTGGGCAGGTGTTCCCATCTGAAATATCACCTCCAAAAGTAACTATTGGATTTACTGTGCAATTGTCAGCTTCATTAGTAATTATAGTCACATCTGGAGCTGGAAGATCTCCGATACATTGAATTGTTAAGGCTGGAACTGAACCTGTCGGATTTATATCGTCATTAATTGTAATTGTTTGAGTACATGTTTGTAGACTTCCACAATCATCTTCTATTTGATATGTTCTTGTAACTGTTTCTGGACATGAATTTCCATCTGAAACTTCACTTAGTAAAGTGAATGAATTGGGAAGTAATGCAGCGCTGAAATTTGTGACTGCTGATCCTCCTGCATTTTGAAAATCTGCAAAGGTGGCATAAGCTGGTTGCTCTGAAATAGCACAATTTGTTGTTATATCAGGAGGACAACTCATTTGTATATTAGAATTAAAAATATTGATGGAAATATTGGGTGTTTCGTCCTCACAAAAAGTTGGTGCTGTGCCAGAATCATTAATAAAAAGACCCGTAAAAGATGAGATTACATCTCCAGGACTATACTGCGTACCAAATCTATCTGTTCCTGTAAAGTAAGCCTCATTTCCTGATAAATTAACCCCTGTAATTGGAGGAAGGGTGTAAGGATCGCATTGTTCAATATTAGGAATAGGATCTATTACAGGATTTACATTTACAGTTATGCAAACAGTAGTATCGTAATCGCATCCAAAATTATCTGTTACTTCGTAAGTATAACACGTATTTCCAGTAGTTACTGGTTCAACTATAATTGGGTTTGTTCCACTAACGATAGTTGGATTCGTCTGCCAATTTTGGGAAACGATTGTTGGGGTAAAGGAGATACTGGGTTGACTAGTAGTATTATCAAAAGTTATGGCTGAAACTACACCATTAACAGAAGCTTGACTTCCTAAACAAATAGTATCAGGCGTTGCTGCTGTTCCACTAAAGTCGGGGGTTGTTGAAACACGGATTTCTTGGGTGAAATTCACCGCGGTGGTGCATCCTGCAACATCCTGAATTTGAAGACTAACATTGTAACTTCCTGGGGTATTAAAAGTATGGGATGCGTTTTGTCCTTGAGGAGTACTTCCATCATTGGTATCCCAAAGAAATAGAGATGTGGTATCAGATTGGGCGTAATTCGTATTGTTTTGAGGATATGTTCCACTCCCATTAAAGTTTACAGTTGTTCCTTGGCAGACTCGAATAATACCGTCTGCATCAGGAGCAGGCGAAAAAGTAGCATTGGCTATAATGTCTTGACAATTTTGAGTACAACCAATTGTTGCGGCCCACCCAGGTCGAGTTATAGTAACGTCTGAATCAAATATAAAAGTTAAACAACCAGAGGTATTTGTTGGAGATGCTGCAATGAATCCAGGAATGTTATTATTAAAACCTCCACCAAAAAATCCTCCTGTATATACCCCTATAAGTGGCGCTGAGGTATTGTTTCCGTCATAAATGGAAAGATCGTCAAAAAAGGTTTCTACCTGAAAAAAAGTAAAATCGACAGTTATTGCTCCACCACCTGTGCTTGGACAAATAGTATAAGTTAGATTTTCATCATTGATGTAATCTCCAGTCGGACCCCCAGAATCATAGAATGTTCCTGTACATGTGTTGATAACAGTTCCATCTGTCATATTGAAACCTTGCGCATAAGTTTTTTTAATTCCTATGAGTGAGACAATGATAATGAATCCGAAAAAATATTTCATAAGCATAAATTTACTAAAAAAAACTACATAAAATTAAATTCATGAACAGGGCTTGCAAGCTCAACGCGATGTAACGCGCTTGTCCAATTGAAGTTAATTATAAAGATTAGACGTCCAAAATAGAAAAAAGTTGGTTCTCACTTTTCTAGTATTCGAATTATGTCTTATTTTTCACAAAAAAATACTTATCGGATAGTTTTTGGTTATAAATCATTAAAAAAGGAAAAAAAGCAATGTTCATTACAATCGATAAATAAAGTTCAAAAAGAAATCACCTAAAAGCACAAGTCTCATCGCAGAGTTCTGTTTCCACGGTATAATGGGTGAAGTACTTTTCTTTTAAATGCTTCTTCACTATTTCCTTTGTGGCTATGATTTGATCAAATGAATCAATGTTTTCTAATTTTAAATGCGTTGAGAAAACATGATGATCTCCATCAAGTGACCAAACGTGGGTGTGATGCATGGAATGAACATGAGGAACATCCAAAATAGATTTCTGAATTTCATCTAAATCGATTTCTTTTGGAACGCCTTGTAGAAAAAAGTACAATGTTTCTTTTAATCTGCTAATAACACCATATAAAATGTACGCGGTAATTGCCAAAGATAGAATTGGATCAAGGTAAGGCGTTGGATAAAAGTAAATAACGATAGCTGCAACCAAAACGGCAACCCAACCTAAAACGTCTTCTAACATGCGCCAGTACACAACTTTTTCATTCATACTTTTTGATGAACGCATTTTTAGAACTACAACTCCATTTACCATTACTCCAATCAAAGCGAAAATGATCATTCCTACTGCATCTGATTCTTCCGGATTAATTAACCTTCCAACTGCGGCATAAATTACAAATCCTGAGCCTAGAATCAGTATAACACTATTGATCAAAGCACCTAGCAATGAATATCGCGCATATCCAAACGAAAATTTAGAATCTGCTCCCTGTTTTGATTTCTTTTCTAAATACCAAGCTGACCCCAAAGCGAGACTATCGCCTAAATCATGAATAGCATCAGAAATAATAGCGATACTGTTTACATATATTCCTCCGATGATCTCAAAAATAGAGAATCCGAGGTTCAACCAAAAAGCAAGTTTTAGGTTTTTAGTAGTTGAATGATCATGATTGTGTCCCATAAAACAGTATTGAGTTTGCTTTTTAATCTAAATAGTATCTGGTCGGAAAGACAACAAATTTAAAATTGATTCTTTTGAGCTTATTTTGTCTTTTTTCTTGTCGGCTGATGCTAAAGCATCTCCTCAAGAAAGAAAATCAAAATAATCATCAAAATTTGTTCAATTTATAAAAACCGTCTGTTTCCGACCAGATAATAAATAGCTTTTGGAAAATGAATTAGGAATTTATGAGCATTGAGGTTCTCCTCCAAAATATTTTATTCTCTTGCTTTAAATATAATACAAATAAGTTGAAGTTGATTTTTCACTCAAAGTGTTCGCTATTCTATGTTTATTTTCTTTTAAAAATAGAAATATATTTTCAAAATTACCAATAGAAAAAGCCGAACCTAAAATTAATTAAGTTCGGCTTTTTGATATTGTTTAATCTATTTTTTACCTAATAACATTCACGTGTCCGGAAACCTCAACACGATTTTTATTCTTCTCTTCTCTAAATTCAATCTTCCAAATATAGACGCCTTGTTTAACTAATTCGTTGCTATTTATCCCATAAGTTCCATCCCAACCAAAATTGGTATCATTACTTTCAAACATTAATTCTCCCCAACGATTAAAGATCTCTAACTTATAATTATTTGGATCATACCCAGAATGGAAAACAGGTTTAAAGGTTTCATTGTATTGATTACCGTCTGGTGTAAATGAATTCGGTATGTAATAAATCAAGTCAGCAACATACTCTAAATTTCTGTAGGTCGTATCAGCACATCCGAAATCACTATAAGCAATCAATTCTATTATGTATGAATCTACTTCATTTTCTTCTGATAAATAAAGGTGATTTGGATCTGTTAAAGTACTTGTTGCTTCATCACCAAAGTTCCAAGCATAAGTTTCTGAACCAATTGATTCATTTGTGAAAGAGGCCTCATTTTCGAAACTTGTAAGTTCTTCAGGATTGATTGTAAAGTCTGCAATTGGATATTCACCAACACAGATATAGTCAGTTTCTGTAAGGTTATTAATACAGCCAAATTGAGAAACAACCTCTAAATTAATGTCATAACACCTAACATCATTAAATATAAAGTTGATATTACTTCCTGGCAGTACTGTAGTTCCGTCAATAGTGAATGTACAAACATCTGTAGGAGTATGCAACAAACTATTGAAGTTCACTTCCAAAGGATAACAACCGGTTAAGGTATCTGCAACAAAATCAACCAATGGTAATGGATGAACTGTAACATCAATTTGATCTGTATTTACACAACCAAAAATCGATGTTCCAACTACGGTATAAGTTACTGTTCCTTCGTTTTGAACAAATCCAACTCCATCGAAAATCCCTTTATCCCAAGAATAAGTATTGGCTCCACTTCCAGTTAAAATAATTTGATCTCCGATACAAGCATCAATATCAGCTCCTGCTAAAACGGTTGGTGTAGGATGAATTAGAACCGCTACAACATCTGAAGAAAAGCAGTTGGCTAGTTCAGCTGTGACCGTATAATTTGTTGATCCAACTGGTGAAAGAAATCCAACTCCATCTGTTACGCCGTTATCCCACGAGATAATTGCTCCATCTGGATTAATTGCATTTAATGTGATTATTGTTCCTTCACAATGCGCTTGATCTAGTCCAGCATTTATGGTTGCTGCATTTGGATCCGATAAATTAAGTGAAACATTTTCTGTTACAAAACATGTTGGACAGTCTTCATCGGCAACTGTGAAATTAGTATAAGAACCAGCGTTCAGTCCTGTGATAACATATTCTCCAGTGGCATCTGTTGTAATTGGGTTCACTCCTCCTCCATTATAAGTCAACTGGTAATTTGTATTTGGGTCAAATCCTGAAAGCGTTATTGTTCCTTCTGTTCCCCCGCAAGTTGTTGGATTTGTGCTTGTCACCGTAAATGTTGGCGCTGGTGTGTAAGAATCAATCGTGATTGTGTGGGTAACATTTATTGTATTCCCACAATCATCAGTAACGCTATAAATACGTGTGATAATTTCTTGATTACAAGTATTTCCATCTGTACTTTCTGAAACAAATGCAACTGTTGGATTTACGGTACAATTGTCTGCTTCATCTGTTACCACTGCGATATCAACTAACGGAACATCACTGATACATTGAACTGTTAAGTCGGTTGGATTACTCGCTGTTGGTAGAATATCATCATCAATTGTAAATGTTTGTATAACGTTAATGTTATTTCCACAATCATCTGCGATATTGTAGGTTCTTGTGATGACTTCTGGGCAAGTATTTCCATCGGAAACATCGCTAATATGAGTTACTATTGGATTTATTGTACAGTTATCTGCTTCGTCAGTAATTGAAGCGATGTCTACAATTGGAACATCTCCGATACATTGAACGGCTAAATCTGCTGGGGCTGTTCCTGTTGGAAGAATGTCATCGTTTATTGTGAAAGCTTGTGTAACATTAATACTGTTTCCGCAATCATCAGCTATATTGTATGTTCTTGTGATAATCTCTGGACAAGTATTTCCATCTGAAATATCACTCACGAAGGTT
>Ga0307952_1000900_pt1 | contig 15727 bp, 19 predicted proteins | sample OrgLakmetagen376_FD_201821 | JGI IMG/M metagenome (GOLD analysis project Ga0307952, IMG submission 201821) | Saline water microbial communities from Organic Lake, Antarctica - #376 | ecosystem: Environmental > Aquatic > Non-marine Saline and Alkaline > Saline | place: Antarctica: Organic Lake...
CTTGGTAAGGTACTAATTAAACATAAAGACTACCTCGTCCAACAATCACAGTGAGTAAAGAACGCCTATCCCGGCACTTGCCTGAGAGACGACTCCACTACTACCGTTCTCAATCGGAAGGATGAGAGTCGAAACCCATCACATTGGATAGAAAAAACCTATAGTGAGCACGGCTATTATAGTCGACTAATGTGCGTGTCCCATTAGCCCTTGCCATTAGCCCTGTATCACATTAGCCCTGTAATCAAGCGCAAGGTCAGGGAACTCTGCTTCAAGAGCCCCCCTCAGCTCAGGATGTCGATGAAAATATCCTCAAGCAGAAAGCCAGATTTTTGCTTGTTGCAGCAGAGGTGAGTCTATCTGGTCTATAACACTGATACCGAAGCCGATGTAGAACAGTGACTTCTCATAGCGGCCAGACTTAGAAAAGATACCGGCCAGACGAACAATTTTTACCGGCCATAAAATACGACTGATCCGGTCAGAAATGCAAACTCCGCATGCTAAATGTTCAGCGCCATTATTTTAAGAAGCCCTCTATAGTAAGTCTTATAGGGCTAATTGCACATTAAGCTCAGTAGGTATAGCATCACTTCATCCGGCCAATTAATGGGTCTAAAACCGGCCAGAATCTGGCCAGAAAACGGCCAGTATCCTCCCATAACCGACTAATATCGACCAATTCATCTCAGAAAGTGGACCAGGAGATCCCATGCCACCACCCGCAGAAACACAGATGGAACCCATGTTTATTCGGGATGAGCACTCGGATATGGACTCCCTGCGTGACCTTGCCTGGCGCCTTGGCCAAGAATCAGCCTCCATTGCCTCACCTCAGCTAAGCGAGATCCAGGGTGCGTTGGCAAAGCTCGTCAGAGCCATGAACTGTTACTACTCCAACCTGATCGAAGGTCACAACACTCTCCCCATCGAAATTGACCGGGCCCTCAAAAACCAGTTTGAATACGACCCCGGGCAAAGGGATCTCCAGGAAGAGGCCAAAGCTCACATCGAGGTACAGCGTTGGATCGATGAGGACGATGGGTTGGCGGAGATTGGGTTTGGCGCGGCTGGTGTGTGTGAAATACATCGCCGGTTCTATGGCGCACTCCCTCACCATCTGCATTTCATGAGGGACTCGCAAACCGAGCAGCGAATACCGATCGTGCCAGGGGCGTATCGACAGAGAGAGGTGAGTGTTGGCCGACACATCCCCGTGGCACCAGATGACATTGATCGCTGTATGAACCGCTGGGACGACTGTTATACCAACTTGCCGGATTGGAAGCTTGTGCTGGCCACCGCGACGGCTCATCACCGTCTGGTCTGGATACATCCGATGCTCGATGGGAACGGGCGAGTGGCCCGACTGATCACGCACGCCATGCTGAAGAAGTCGATGAGAGGCGTGAATCTGTGGTCGGTCTCTCGGGGGTTCGCACAGGATAGGAATAGATATAAGGCGTTGTTAGCGAGTTGTGATCATCCCCGGCGCGGTGATCGGGACGGCCGTGGCCAACTCAGTGAATCCAGCCTGGTGGAATTCACCCGGTACCTTCTGGAAACCGCTCTGGATCAAGTCCAGTTCATGACGCACACCTTACGTACAGACACCTTCACCCGGGACTTTCTGGGCTGGGTGCGCAGCAACGATAAGCTGGCTAAGGGAGACAAGCTCATAGAGCACGTCATTCTGTACGGCCCGATCGAGCGAGGCTCAGTGCCAGAGGTACTGGGTATGCCGGATCGAAGCGCCAGGCGTGTGGTCAATGAGTTATCGAAGAGTTTTCTGCTGGAGTCAGATAGTACTAAAGCTCCGTTGCGGCTGAACATTCCTCTCCACGCAGCACAGGCCGTGTTCCCGGGAATGGTCCCGGACAATGCCGGGTGAACTGACTGTTCAATGGATGCCCGGGCACTGATCCGGACCGACTAGACCGACCCGGTTCAGCTGGCCATTGAAGTGGTTTAATGGATGTGACCAACCCAGTTAAGAAATAATACCCTGAAACTGGAGGTGGAACATGACCACAAGAAAGCAATATTCGAAAGAGTTCAAACTGGACGCCATTAGCTTGGTACAGGAGCAGGGATACTCAAAATCAGAGGCGGCGCGCAGTCTTGGGATCAACGCCAATGTATTGGGGCGCTGGATTAAAGAGCATGAAGCAGCCGATGGGCAGGCGTTCCAGGGTAATGGCATACTGACCCCTGAAAAAGCGGAAATTCCTCAATTGCGAGAGGGAAATCGCCGCCTGAAAATGGAGAACGAGATCTTAAAAAAAATGACGGTCTCCTTTGCCAAAGAAACGCGCTGAAATACGCGTTCATCACCCAGCACAAGAAGACCTGGCCAGTCGGCGTAATGAGTCGGCTCTTGGGTGTCAGTCGCAATGCCTACTATCGGTATTGCCAGCGTCAACGCAACAGGCCGCCAGATTCCGAGCGCGAGACGATAATTGCTGATGTGAAGGAAGTCGCCAAAAATAGTAAATACAGCTACGGGTCCCGGCGAATGAAGCACGCCCTGAACGCTCTGGGCCACCCTGTTGGCCGGCGCAGGACGCGGTCGATGATGCGTGAGGCGGGTGGTTAAAGCCCGGTATCAAAGGAAGCACAAGGTCACCACCAACAGCAACCACAAGCAGCCAGTGTTCGACAATGTAGTGCCTTGGGAATTTACCACGGCTGAGCCGGATCAAGCGTATGTGACTGACATCACTTACATCTGGACTCAGGAAGGCTGGCTGTACCTGGCGGTGTCTATCGATTTGTTCAGTCGACGGGTCGTTGGCTGGAGCATGGGTTCGCGGATGAAAGCCAAGCTGGTGACAGACGCCCTACGCATGGCGATTTGGCAGCGGCAGCCGAGCGCTGGGCTGATCGTACATTCTGACCGAGGCTCCCAGTACGCCAGCAACGTTTACCGGCGACTGCTGCAAGCCTACGACTTAGTTGGCAGCATGAGCCGCAAAGGGGATTGTTGGGACAACGCTGTCGCGGAGAGCTTCTTCGCAAGCTTGAAGAAAGAGCGTGTGCAGTGGCGGCACTACCAGACCCGCGTTGAGGCGCAGCGGGATATTCTAGAATACGTCGTGATGTTTTATAACAGTCGGCGACTGCATTCTACGCTGGGTCACACGAGCCCGAGCGATTACGAATCAGCCGTTGCTGAACTGAGAAAATCAGCTTACCTGGGTTGTCACAAAACGCTTGACCACTCCAGCCCGAAGTGGATGATCTGTGGGAACGAAAGTATCCAGATGCACTGTGGTGAATAAGGCTTCTTGAGTAAAGTCGACACCGCGCATGACTTGAGGGCTCCAGATGAGTTTGACTGCGGAAATATTACCAAGCCCGGAGTTCATGCGGTATTATTTCAACAGCCTGCTGGGAGCCTGTCGGGCTTTCACCTAACAGCCGTCGTTTAAAATTGTCGTGTTCGTTTGACTCACGACTTTGACCGCAATGGTCATCTGGGAGTCCAGATCGGCCTCAAGGGCACCGAAAGGTGCCTCATGCAAGGCCTTAATACGGCGAATAACCCTCACACCGCCATTTTCAACACGCCCCTAGATGATGATGCCAGTGCGACCATACATGATCGGGTTGCACATCAGATGACCCGCTATTTAATAAATTGTTATTGAGCAGCTTGATCTACTGATCAGTCAACTGGAATTGAGATAAATTACTACCGCCCACTCATGTCTGACTCACCATAAACCCGGCAAAGAAGTTGGTCAGTGCCTGATGTGCGTTCAGAGGCAATACGTGAGCAATGTACTGATCCGGGCGCACAATCACCAGACAACCTTGTTCACGGCTAATGGAACGAAGATCGAAAATATCCTGCCCGCTGTTCAGATCAGCGCAAAATACTTTCTCATAATCCTGCAAACCGTATCGTCCTTTACGTGGTACCAGTAAAGCCGGCATCGAGTCCAGCGCAAGGTTGTGATGGGCTTGTTGGAAAACAGCTCGCACGTCGAACACTGAATCGATGTCCTGCCCCGCAGGTGTGAATTGACTCACAGGGGAGTCCCCTGAATCAGACAAAAAAACACATAACGACAGCATAGTTGAAGAAGTGCCAAGAGCATCATCAGCCCCAGCAAAGGCATAGAGACGCCAACGCCCATCGGCCCTGGCAACATGCCCTAGGTGCAGCGACCGGGAATCCGCCAGTCGAATCACAGGCGCTGAGTGAAAGCGTTTACCAATAACAAACCCTTTCGCCATAGATTGATGCGTGGCTTCACCGCAAATGCAAAAATGAACCCCAATCATGGTTCGGGCTGTTGCCTGTCGGTTTTTTGGACGCACCGTTCCTGAATAAGCGTATACCTAGAACACCAGCCCAGGTTGGAGCACCCTACCCCCCTCGAACCGCTCAAACGAAAAAGCTGCCAAGTTGTGCCCAACAGGTCGCTCCAGCACTGGATCCGACACCAACCGCAGCACAACCTCATTACATCTTATCGGCTGGCATAGTTGCCAGGTTCTGTCATAGCGTTTGTCGAAAACCAGGGATAAAACTCTTCCTAGTTATCATTCATCCTGATTCTATTTTCAGCAACCTTTCCGGCATCGGTGGGGTTCTGACAGCCGCAAAGACCAAGCGTGGAATCATCGCGCTATTGACCTAACACCCTGGCAAACCCCGCCAACAGTTCGTCTGTAAGACCGAATATGGCACTTATGCTTACCACTTACTTCGCAAATGATAAGCATAAGTGCCATAAAATACATCAACACTGCTAACCTCATAGCCCCGCCCTTTACACAACCACCGCAGAGCCGCCATGGCGGAACCCAGTGCAAATTCCGGCCACATTTGCAGAACCACAGAGTTCGCCCCATCGGTCACCTACCGGGCCAAGGTAATCGACACCGTCATCTGCCATGGCCTGCCAAAGTCTTTCCAGCCATTTATCGCGAATGCTCTTATCCACAGGTGCCTTGACGACAACCGGAATCAAATCGTCAAGCGCCTTGTTAACGGCTGATCCCAGGGCACCACTGGACGTGTCTATATGTTCCAGCGCTGGCCAGAGCTTTTCCATCAGACGAACCGCGCCCTCTGCACCTAAGACAGGATCTTTCTTAGCGACCTTTTTAATCTCGGAAACCGCTTCGAGAAGGCGTTGGTAGGCCAACCTGGAAGATTTCCACCCATAAGCACCGGTCCGGAAGCGAGCAGAAAATATCCATTTGTAGGTTGTGCTGTTCGTCATTTTAAAATCCGCAGACTGTTTTTCACAGTTTATGCACAATTCGGGCAATAGGCTCACGACAAAGTCATTCACGTTGCCACATGGTGAAGCTAATACAGCGCACGACAGAAGCTCGCCCTTGGCAACGAACTAGCTTGATGTACAAGGTAAACACTCCCAGTTGAACGGTCGTCGCTGACTGCGCCGATTTAGCCATTTGTAAAGAATACACGTCGCTTTCACCAGAAAGGGGTTCTGGGAATTTTCCCTCCATATAGTGCAATTCGCTCTGTAAGCCGTGTCATCCGTGGCCTGTTGAAGTCTATTAAATTAGATTTGTATGGATTAGCGGCATCTCCCGTACCTTGGAGAGAGTCACCTTAGTGGGCGTCACTACTGGAAGTGGTGTGCCTATTGATGCCATTGCCGGCAGTGCAAGCAGTGCCTTTCCAGGCGTTGCTGGATGGACTCGCGCTACCATTTCAGATGGCAACGGCTGCTGGTATATCGATTACGTGGGGGGGGGATATCACCTCAATTAGCGGAAAGCCAATTGGCCGCTTCGGCGCGATCCTGCAATAGTGTTTACGCCCGGAAGATGAGCGACGCACGGGACAGATTGAGCAATACTGGCTAGCGTACACCAGCATTAACGAAGGGCGAGCTGCCTGTATACATAATCCGGTTTGCCAATGCCATTAAGTTGGCGAGGGTCCAGGTTCAGGCCCCTCGCGTAGTTCGTTAAGCAGTACTTCAGCCTGCTGATCCAGGTCAGAAATGGCGGTAGTTACTGTTTGCCAGACAATATCCAAATCAATAGCGAAGTAGCCATGGGCAATCCTATTTCTCATACCTCGCATTTGAAGCCATGGCAGCGCGTCATTTACCGCAACGAAATCTGGATCACTTGCCACAATTTTCGAGGCCGCTTCCCCGATCTCAATCAGGCTCATAACAACAGCTTTCTGAGTGCGCAGGTCAGCCTTAAATGCCTCTCTGGAAAACCCATTTGTAAAACTCAAAATGTCACCGGAGGAATCAACAATGTGCTGAAGGTAATCCTCAGTTCTAAGCTCTTTCATACTGGTCGCGCTTCGCTGATCACAGACGCCCGGAACTGATAGGGAAGGTCACCAGGAGTCAACAGGTCCACCTTGATGCCAAGTAGCTTTTGCAGCTCATCCTGGAGTCCGCCAAGGTCGAAAAGGGTTGCCTCTGGCAATGCATCTACCAGCAGATCGATGTCACTGGCATCCCTGTCATCCCCATGAATCACCGAGCCAAATACCCGAATATTGGCCACCGGATAACGACTGGCAATCTCCCGAATCTCTGCTTTGTGCCGGTTATAGATTTCAGATGCCTTGCCCATAAACTATCTCCCACTCTCTGAGCTCATCATGGATTCACTTTAACCCGCGAATAGATCGCCTTGAAGACCTTATCCAGATCTTGGATTGCCGGCCTGACCTTCCGATCAATTGTCTCCTTTTGCTTAATACCAGAGACAGCCATGAGATCCTTGTGATGACAACCTGCATCATGCATCGCTTTTACCCAACTATCGCGGTATGTCGCAACGGTTGCGCCCTCAATGCCTGCTTTTTCAATAAAAGACTTTAGCTTGGCTGACATTGCCCTAGCCTGATAGTCCGTCGAACCTTTCTTGCGTGGTGAAAGCTTGTAGGGCTCCCTCCGGTCGTTTAGGAAGAAAGCGCTTTTCGGGTCTGAGCCCCGGTACCACGCCTGATTACTCAAGCAAAGGCTTTCAGCGAGCCGCCAGTCCATGTACTGCTCGAAAAGGGGCAATACATGGTCTTCAGTGTGAAGCTCTCTGGCCTCACCGTTGTAGGCCGTGCTGGATGGGAGAGTCCAGATGCGTAAAAAGTCACCGGACTGGTCCATCACATCTTCAAGTCGAAGCAAACTCAGCTCAGAAGGGGTGAGCCCCCAATACACGGCCGCCATGATTAGCGAACTGTTTCGCTTGCCATGGGGAGGCAATGCATTCATATCTATGAGCCGCTGAACATCGCTTTCGTTAAACAGTTTTTCGATTGGCATTCTAACCGCTCAAATCAGTCTATTGTCGAATATGTGACAAGAATATCACTGGCTTTCATTGTGTGCAATACAGCTTATAACCTAATATGTGATATTGAGCGTGCACAATGGGTCGTCACCTGCTTCCAAGGCCTGCCCCCAACTGGCGATTAATGGGAATGGAAAACGTTCACATGTGAACGCTTTGACTCCCCTCTACTCTCAGCTGCAACTCACATAGTTGGCGCCAGTTCAACCAAGACTCTGGCCAACCGGGCGGCCTAGCGGTATCCGAAGGCTATGGGAGTAATCGACCTCACGAATCAGAAACTTTTGGCCTTAACCAATGTCAGTGACGGCTGGGGCGTGGGACTCCGGCTTATCAAGCGACTGAGGGAGTCGGGTATACAGACGGCGCTTGATCTTGCCCAGTCCGACCCGGACCAGATCCACTCCCGATTCTCGATGGTACTGGCCAGAACAGTACGCGAGCTTCAATGGAAAACCCTGCTTAGAGCTTTAGACCGCCCAACCAGAACAACAACAGATTATGTACTCCCGGTCGTCTTGCCAGAGAGTCACCGACCGCAGCTCACCGCGAGAAGCTTTGGCCAGGCATACCGCCAATGTTTGTCAGCGTCTGCGACCCCAATCGATGGTAGCCGGCAATACGGCATTTGTATCAGGACCAGCCCATTCTCCGGTGACTTCTATTACTCCAAGGGCATTAGCGAGAATTTGCCCGATACCAGCTTACTACTCAACTGGGTCGACCTCTTATATGGCGCGTTGTATTCCCGGACGCCAAGGCAGGCATCATGCTAACGGTCCCATACCACCTGAAAGCCCGGCAATCGGATCTTTTTCAGGAATCCAGTAATCAACCCAAGCAGCAGGATTTTCTGTATTTGGTTGACCGACTTAATAAGGAACGATGGGGCGGTGACTTTCGCCAGTGAAGGTACACCGGCAAGCCCAACAAAGATGCGCCAGGACCGCCTGTCGCCCCGGTTTACTAAATGTTTTGAAGAGGTTCCAAGAGCACTGCTGGATTAGCGGCTTCCAAAGTCACGAATACTCGACTTAGAACCCCTTCACCCAAATCCAGCCTTCCTTTTTTGCGAACTCCAGGTTCTCTGGTTCTAAAGCGAGGCCCTTCAAAAAATCAGCACCTGCCAAGCAACACACTGCAGCATCTAAAGCATCTGAACTTTTAAGTAGGGGCGCCTGGTCTTTGATCGTAATGTACTCTGCTAACTGTTCAATTATCTGGCCACAAACATGCTCTTGAACAGCCGTATTCTGCTTGTACCAATGCGATGGCATGCCATGTGTCGCCAAACTAGCAGCCGGATATGCCCGAAGTCTGAGGTTTATAATGGAACCCAACATCGATAACAATATTTATGCCCTTTCAATCTCGGGCAGCACCGCTTACGTGGGGGGTGATTTCACCTCAATTAGCGGAAAGCCTGCTGGCCGCTTCGGCGCGATCCTGCAATAGTGTTTATACCCGGTGGGGTGGAACTTACTAATTTGACTGAATACGGCGACGGGAATGCCTCGGGGCCATCCATGGCCCCGACCCTTCGGGCGCTGGTGCGGTCCCATTCGCTCCTGGCGCTGTTAGCGAACGATACTCCCCGCTTCGCGGATCAAAAAAAAGGCCACCCTGAGGTGGCCTTTTTTTTGATTGGTGGAGGCGGCGGGAATCGAACCCGCGTCCGCAAATCCTCTACTCTCGGTCCTACATGCTTAGTCACTTCTTTAATTTACCCTTGCCGTTACCGAAGGACAGGTGCGACTCGGGGAGCCTGGAATTAGGTTTTAGCAGCTCCGGCCCAGACAACCTTATGCTGCGATCCTGAATTTTTGACAGTCAACAACCCCGTTCAGGCACAGGACAGTGACCGCCGGACCGTTTAACGGGTCCAGTTTTGAAGGATTATGCGGCTAGCGCGTAACCTTCGTAGTTGTCATCGTTTGCAACTATAAGTTTGCAGCTTTGGTTTAACGAGATTGGCTACCATCTCGGCATGCACCTTGAGCTTTGTAACCCGCGTCGAAGCCATGTCGCCCCCGAAACTGGTGTGTCATCCGTCCATAATGACCAAACCTTGGTGGTTCTTCCTTATCTTTTATACAAACTTGCAAAACACTCTTTGCTATCTAATAAGTGGTACTGAACCACATTAGTTCAATCCCGCTTAACAGGCGTTCAGTCTACCACGACGGCGTCATTGATTATACGCCTTAAGTACCCGTTGTTTCTGCCTGCCCCACTCCCGTTCTTTAATGGTCGCCCGCTTATCATGCAATTTCTTGCCTTTTACCAGGGCAATATCGGCTTTGACCTTGTTCTTTTTCCAAAACAGGGACAAACAGACTGTCGTATAGCCATCCTGCTCGGACTGACGGCGGATCTTGTCAATTTCCTTGCGGTTCAGTAGCAGTTTGCGGGTACGCGACGGATCCGCGATGACATGGGTCGACGTCGCCTCCAACGGCGCAAAATAGGCCCCGATCAGCCAGGCCTCGTCGTCCTTGAATATGACGTAGCTGTCAACCAGCTGCGCCTTGCCGGCTCGGAGGCTTTTGACTTCCCAGCCCAACAGAACCAACCCAGCCTCATACTTATCTTCGATATGATATTCGTGGCGGGCTCGTTTATTCTGGGCAATGGTGCCGCCCTTGTTCACGCTGCTTTTCTTGGATTTGCTCATAACTGACATTATACAGGCCTCACCCCAGGCTGGCGCAAGCGGTTGATGTTAGGAATTCACGCGATGAATCAATCAGTTGCGGCATTTGCGCTGTTCCGGTGGCGGGTTTCAGGCACACTTAGGGTAGGTCGGATCGAATAGGGTTGAGACAATGGTTTTGGGGTTTTTGGTGTTACTGGTCTATTGGCTGGCAGGCGAGGCGATATCGCAGTGGATCGGGTGGCCCATTCCAGGCAATGTGGTTGGGCTGGTGTTGCTGTGGTTTACCCTGACAGTATTGCGCAAGGTACCTCAGCCGGTTGCCGATGCCAGTAAGATACTGATCCGCTATTTAACGTTACTCTTTGTCCCCGCCGGTGTCGGCCTGATCGAGCACTGGGATCGGCTGATGGCCAATGGCCACTGGATGCTGCTGATCATCGCCGCCAGTACGGTGCTCTCTGCCTTGTCCATGATCGCTATTTTCAAGCTGTTTCGGGTAAAAACCCCATGAGTGTATCCATTGACATGTTGCTGGCCATCAGCATGACACTGGGCATTTATCTGCTGGCTGAGCAACTCTACCGGCGAGCTGGCCGTTCGTCCCTGGTGCACCCGGTGATTGTCAGTATTTTTTCCATCATGGGCATCATTACTTTGCTCGGCTGGGACTACCCGCAATACCAGCGCGACACTCAAATGATCCATTTCTTGCTGGGTCCGGCCACGGTTGCTTTGGCGGTGCCACTGCATGACAACATGGCGCTGATCCGAAAGATGGCGATGCCGCTACTCGTAGCCTGTTTCACGGGAGCTTTGGTGGCCTCGGCCAGCGCCGTTATTCTGTCCGATCTGATTACTGGGGACGATGTTCTGTCGCTGAGCATGAGCGGTAAATCAATCACAACGCCAATCGCCATTGGCATGGTCGAGAACCTAGGCGGTAGCGGATCACTCGCCGCCGGGCTCGTTTTGCTGACCGGTGCCGTTGGGACTCTGTTGCTGCCCTCTCTGATGCGCCTGTGCCAGTTGCATGATCATGCGCTCTACGGCTTTGTACTGGGTTTGACCGCTCATGGTTTCGGGACTGCCCAAGCTTTTGAAAAATCAGCTAAATGCGGCGCATTTGCGGGTTTGGCGATGAGCCTGACCGGCGTTGCTACGGCCTTTGTTGTACCTCCACTGGTTCCATACTGGATGACAGGGTTCTAACCCCCTACCCCGGCGGCCTAATTTACACTCTCTTGATTTATATCAAACAACATGCTGACACTAGGGCTAAGCTCACGGCGATGATCGGATCATAAGACTCCGATTGCCGCGGGTGCCGGGACGCGTGAAATCAGCAACAGTCGGAATAATCGGGATAGGGATCTTATCAGCGGCCATTATTATTGCCGTGTCACTCGGTGCCAGCATCAACCTGACTCCCGGTGACGATGATTCTGACCAACCTCTTGCTCAACTTCACGATGGTGTTCTTGGCTTTCCGGCTGAATGTGCAAGTTGCCACGGTGATCGCCCCGAGTACCCATTAGCGGGTGCCCGCACCCAGTATGTTGAATCGGGTCATTTTCTCGGTTTCAATCTGGCCGGCACGCACGCCTATTACGCCAACGGTGGTGGATGCCAGAGCTGCCATACCCACGGAGGCTCTCTTGAATACCTCGATACCGGTAAACGCGAAGCCAGTCCCTTTATTAATTGGCTATCGCCACCTGGCTGCTTCACCTGTCACGAGCCCCATGAAACCGGAAATTTTTCACTGCGAACCATTGCACCGGTCGCACTGATTAATGAGGTTGTCATATGGCGCTGCCGGAAGGCCGCTACAGGTTGACCGCTGCACTCGGATCGAAGCCTGGGCATTCATAACATGGTCTACAGTGTGCAAATTCTACACGACACCATTGCTGCACTTGGCCACACGTTTAATAACAGCACACGGCCTCGCTGAATCATGAAAATGAGACGACTGCCATATTCCGCATGAATTTGTTCCGAAATTAATCACCAAAATAAAAGCCACGGGCAACGTTTACCATCAACTCGTCGGCACCGTTACACTTGAAAATTTCGAATCCCACAGGCCAGCTCTGGTGCCGACACAGTTAGCGGCGGGCTCTGAGCATCAAGCCAGCCCGCTCACCAACGGGAACTCCGGGGTTGGGAAACACAATGTATTCGGGTTCCGACCCGACCCGATAGTCCGTATCGCCATCGCGCCAGATCAGCGTTCCCGGTTCATACTCGGTAAAATTCAGCGCATCATCCGGAATAAAAAATTCCCAGTTGTCGCTGGTTACTATAATCGAGTGACACACCTCAAATTCGGTGACCGACCGTTTTGGCTGTTCGGGCAATATTTCACCCGCAATCAGTTCTCGCAGAGCAAAATCAATCCCGCTGTAACGGCTAAGGTCATTTTCGCCAAAGGGTTTGACCGAGCCCAGCTCAAGCGTGAAGCTCTCAGCACCGTAACGCAGCGATGAAAACGAAGAAAAGGTGTTGGCTTCCTGTTGCTGCAGCAAAACAGCATCAATGTCGGCTCGAGCCAGAAAGGCTTTTTGGCTGCCCGGTAGCTGGCGTCCATCGACATAAGGGTAGATACCAAAACGCTCGCGCTTGCTCCCCCGGATTGCGGTATGCAAGTCGTAATGAAACCGCTGTGTTACCGTCACTGGCTCTTCGGCAAAAAAGTTAGCCACGTAAGCCTCCAGTTTGGCCACCCGCTTTACTTCTTTAAGTGCTATGTCATTTTCCTGCCAGTCACCGGCGAACAAACGGTTCATATTAACGTCGACAAAACGCTGGGCAATATTCATCGACCAGGGGTTACCCATTATGAACAACACCCGTTGACCCGCTTTTTGCTCTTCCTCAAGGATATCCCTTACGATATCCCGCACCAGTTCGATCGGTGCCGTTTCATTGCCGTGAATAGCGCAGGAAATAACCAGCGAGGTGCTGCAGGCAGTATTCGGTTCGACTCGAACTACGCCGCAATCGAGCAGGGTCACTTCTGTGCCCGCTGTCAGTATCGAAAATCCAGGGGTTACTGTTTCGTCGGCAGTCGCCCGGGTGTGTTGTAGAAAATCGGCATGGGGGCCAAACATGGGGTACTAGTCTCCAGTTTTCTATTAAAAAAGGCCGCACGCGGCAGCCTGAATTCGAATCACATTAACAATCAATTCAACGGGCTTTAACGAGGCCGCAAGTGCGCCAGCAACCGATTCTCCAGTTGTCTGAATATAATCAGAATACCGAAGGTCAATAGCAAGTAGATGCAGGCGACAAAAATGAACGCAGGAAACGGAGCATAGAATTGTGCATAAATGTTCCTGGCCGCACCCAGCAAATCAATGATGGTAACAACAGACGCGATTGCACTGGCGTGCAGCATAAAGATGACTTCATTGCTGTAAGCCGGAATTGCCCTGCGAAAGGCGCTCGGCAGGACAATTCGACGTATCCTTTTTTGCCAGCTCATACCATAGGCTTTGGCCGCTTCAATTTCGCCACGCGGTGTCGCTTCAATGGCGCCGCGAAATATTTCTGTGGTATAGGCTGCGGTATTCAGCACAAAGGCGATCAGAGCCGGATAGAATGCGCCCCGAAATATTTCCCACCAGAACGTATCCTGGATACCATCGATCAGGGTTACCCCGTAATAGATCATATAGAGCTGAACAAGCAGTGGGGTGCCCCTGAAAATATAGGTATACACCCAAATCGGCCGACTGACCCAAGGATTTTCAGACGCTCGCATGATCGCCAGTGGGAGGGCAATAACACCACCAATAATTAGCGACAGGAACACCAGTTGCACTGTTGTAACCAGCCCGCCCCAATATTGCATCAATGTAGCCGGGGTGAAAATATCGTTGCTTTCAAGCAAGACAATAAGCGATTCCATGATCAGCTGCCTCCCTTAACGATACCGGCACTGTATTTGTTGTTCAGCACTTTAAAAATTATGTCTGACAACGCAGCGATGGTTAAATAGACGATAGCCACAGGGATAAAGAACTTGAACGGTGAGCCGGTTGATTTCGCCGCTTCACTCGCCAGCCTGACCATATCAGCCAAACCGATCACGCTGACCAGCGCTGTTGTTTTCAACAGCACCTGCCAGTTGTTGGCGATACCGGGGATCGCATGGCGCATCATCTGCGGAAACATAATACGAACAAAGACCTTAGGCCCACTCATACCATAGGCTTTGCCGGCTTCGATCTGTCCGTTGTCAACCGCCATGAAAGCACCGCGAAAGGTTTCTGACATGTAGGCACCAAAAATAAAGCCGATGGTCAGTACACCCGCGGCAAACTCATTGAATTGGGGGTAGGGAAGGTCGAATCCCAAATCATAATTCAAATAGTCCAGAATAGAGTTGACCATTATCTGACCGCCAAAGAACAGCAGCATCATCCACACCAGGTCCGGCACACCCCGAATCAAGGTGGTGTAGAAAGTTGCTACGCCCTTGGCGAGCCGGTTATCCGACATTTTGCCCCAGGCTCCGAGCAACCCCAAAAACACGGCAATAACCAACGAAAATATCGCTAATTCAAACGTGATAATAGCGCCACCAAAAATGGACGGCCCATAGCCTTCAAAATCAAACACAGGCTTTACTCTCATTAGTTATTATTTGACTGAATTGCTTGGTCTGCCTACGCGACAGCATAATGAGTTCTACAAAACCATCAATGCAGTGTGAAGCAGGCCGAGTAACACAGAGCCTGAGGGGCCGGTTAAGTCCGGCCCCCGATCAAACACTCAACGAAACGCCGATGGTTACAGTTTGATGTCGATATCAAAGTACTTTTGCATGATGGTATCGTAAGTCCCATCGTTCTTCAGTTGTTCCAGCGCAGCGCTAACCTGCTCTTCCAGGGCTGAGTCACGCTTACGGAACGCAGCACCAACACCTTCTCCGAAAATACGTTTCGGTTCTTTGACGAACTCACCGACCTGGGAAACTTCGGCGTTATCTGCCAGCATTTCAATGCCAACTGGTGCGTCAATGAACATGGCATCCAGGCGACCACCTTGCAGGTCGATAACCATGTCGTCTGCTGTGGTATAGCGCACAATGTCAGCACCGGTCAGAAACTCAGTTATGTAGGTGTCCTGAATAGTTGCACGCTGGGCGCCGACGCGCTTGCCATCGGCGCTGTCTGGATCAAAGCCATTGCCATTGGGTGCGAAGAAAGCAGACGGTGTGGTGTAGTAAGGCTCGGAGAAAAGTACACGCTTCTGACGCTCTTCATTGATCGACATGGACGAGAAGATCATATCGTATTTACGAGCCAGCAGACCTGGAATTATACCGTCCCATGCCTGAACAACCCATTCACAGTCATTGCCGGAGATGATCTGACACACTTCGTTGCCCAGATCGATCTCAAAACCGGTCAGCTCGCCACTGGGAGCACGGTATTCGAACGGCGGATAAGGCGCATCGACACCTACACGAATGTTATCCCAGCTTTCAGCCGATACGGCCGTGGTCATTGCGAGCATACCCGCAACAGCAATTAGAGTTTTCTTCATTATGGTGGACTCCAGTATTGTCATTCGATCAGGTGGTTCCTGATTCCTAGTATAGAGCGGCTTTTGCCACGTTATTTTCTTCATCCCCTCGTCCATGATTGTGGGCACAACCCGAAAGATTGTCTTGGTACCCGGCGCGATCGGATACCTGATACATCCTGTATCACGATCAGCTTACGCTGATGGTAAACATGAGCCGGCCAAATG
>Ga0307952_1000901_pt1 | contig 15727 bp, 9 predicted proteins | sample OrgLakmetagen376_FD_201821 | JGI IMG/M metagenome (GOLD analysis project Ga0307952, IMG submission 201821) | Saline water microbial communities from Organic Lake, Antarctica - #376 | ecosystem: Environmental > Aquatic > Non-marine Saline and Alkaline > Saline | place: Antarctica: Organic Lake...
CAGGAAAGGGCGGCAGAGGCACACTGCAATCAAGTCTGGCCTTGGGGCCGGGAATGTGCTTGGTTATCGTGGTGTAAGTGTTTGTCCTGTGTGGCAAGCTTTGTCATGTAGTAAGTGATGGGTAGGTAATGCGTACACAAAAATATGCATGTCCTGTGTGGCAAGCTTTGCCATGTAGTAAGTGAAGGGTAGGTAATGCACACACCAAAGTAAGCACAGTGCCCGAGATCAAGGTAAACTTTCACACCTGCAATCCCATTCAACGCGTCCAACAGGACCAGGGGCTGCAGGCCCTCCATCCCAAAAAGCGCCTCTCCAACCTGCGGCCCACAGAAAGAAAGGAAAGGAAGGTAATGTAAGACACTGGTAGACACAGCCGGTAAGATTGATAAGAGAGGGGCACGTGTAGGTGCCCGCACCAGGTCACAGTGAAATTGGAAAAACTGGCATGGGTAAATGAGGGGACTTGCTGATTAAATAGGGACTTGCTGATTTAAAAAGGAGGCACATTACACATAGCCTGTACAACAGGGCTCGTACGACGACCAATTCGTAATTGGGCATTGCTAAAGAGCTTTCAGAAAAGAAATGTCTGGTGTGGGTTAGTATGGTTTAGTTTGTACTATGAAAGCATTCAACTTAGAATGGCTGCTCCTATGAGGACCAGTGAAAACGAGGTAAACCTACAGAAATGCAGAAGGTAGGAAAGAACGGAATTGTTCTGTACTGTATGTGTGTAGACAGAGAAGCTTAAACGGACGGTTTATGTGCACAACCGCACCCTGTTGTGTCTACCAAAGCAAGCTTTTGCAAACGCAAGCACATAGAAACAGCGAGCTTGTTAAGGAGGGGCAACAAGCGCTTGCCTTGAAATGGCAAGTTAACACGGTAAAAGGAGACCCTAATCTTACTTTGCTCCATGACGCATGTTCAAGTAAAAAGGAAGACGCAAGTGAGCAAATATTAGAGTGAAATGCCAAGGCATTTATCCTGGTAGAAGGACCAAAACAATGGCGGAGGAGAAAGGTCAGCCACCCTACCGGATATCCTATCATGGCCAGGGACAGGCCAGTGCCACTACCCGCGATTGCAGCCCGCTCTTGCTTTGGCTTGGACACACAGGAAATCCTAGAGAGTAGGAGTGGGTTGTTCCATTGGAGGTTGACGCGTCTTTGCACAGCGCCTCATTCGTTTTGCTCCCAGGCACATAAACGATGATTGAGGCAAATATGATGGAAGACCCTTCTTTCCTGCTAATATGACTGCATCTGCCTCTGCCTCTGACAAAACCGGCAGCAGGCAAACATGTCTTGTGGGCAAAGTGTAATGTTTTACGCTGCAAGATGTGGCATGCACTAGAATGGCAGAGCGTGCGTGCACACAGCTATTGATCATTCCCTGTTCCCATTCCTTGCTGGCCAACACACGTGCACGCACCAGTTTGAGGCCGTCTGTGTAGCAAAGCAGATGACAGCCACGCCGAGCCCGAGCCACGCCTCATAAGAAATCGGGCCGTGGCTGCGTGCATGTGTGCAGGTGATAGGAAGTTATAGTGTAAGAGGCACAGGTGACAGGAAGCTTGTGCATGGTCGTAGTTTGACAAAGCAAGTTGGGACACGTGCAATCTTAGAGCGACTCACTTGCACAGAGACTGCAGGGCTACGGACGGTAGGGTAATGTAGGTGGCCAGCTTGGCAGCAGTCTGCGATGCGTGAAAGGCAGATCGGGAAAGTTGAAACTTAAGGGTTGTTTGAGAGAGATCCAGGCTCTGAAAAGCTGGTGTTGACCAACCTCTCCATCACTTTTCCGCAGCAGCCCAGACTCACGGAGCTTGTAGCCAGTGAAAAGCAAGGCACTGCACTCTAACAGTGGCAAGCTCATTGATTGAGGGTTTCTGCATCGATTTTTAGTAAATAATATAGTTTATAGGTATTTGCAGAAATGCAGGGCCTGAATTTGCATGCTAGGAAATTTGCTTGCAAAGGTTTGGCCTCTCCACAAACGTTTAAGCCTGCAAAGAGTCTGGTGAGTGAAGAATTAAACCAACATACGCACACACAACACACACGCGCGCGCACACACACACAACACACACACACACACACACACACACACACACACACACACACACAAACACACACACACACACACACACACACACACGCACGCACACACACACACACACTCTCTCTCTCTCTCTCTCACACACACACACACACACACACACACACACACACACACACACACAAACACACACACACAAACACACACATACACACACACACATACACACACATACACACACATACACACAAACACACACACACACACATACACACACGCACACACACGCGCATACGTACATACTTATAAGCAGTCCTGACTTTAAAATGCTGCATACATCTCCTGCTGGCGGAGTAGGGACGCCCACGACCATGCGTTGTTGTGCGTGCCGAAAATAACCCAGCACGTGCAGTGGTTTCGGGCATCGCCACAAGCATATACAAAGCCACAGCATTGTTTGCGCCCGTCGAGCCCGGAACGAGTATGCTATGGACGAGTGTGCTGAAACTGGATAGTGCAGGAATGAGGTGTGCTCTATGCTGTCTGCGTGTGCTCAGATCCTTTTAAAGATCTGTGCAGGCTCTATTGCATACAGTGCTGCTTTTCAAATTATCATTGTTCTAAAACACTGTCCTTCTGTGCTGTAGCTTGTGCAAGAGAAACGGCGGGGATGCTAACGAAAAAGGGCCAAGTGGAGAGACACCACTCCTCTTTGTTGCCAGGGAAGGGCATTACAAGGTGGCTAAACAAATCCTTTGTTGATCCATGATGCATTTTTCAAGCGCAAATGAATATTATGTATCTGACCAGTATGATGTCGCTCTAACAACCCTTTCTACCCGCAGTACCCACCATCTGAGATCCCGCAGGTGCGCGTCATTAAATTTTTAATGCTCACCTGATCGTCAATCATTTAACTTTCCAGGCCTCCGCCAATCAAAACAACTCGTTTTAAATGCAGATGCTGATTGACATGGGGGCCAATCTGGAGATGAAGAATAGCAATGATTTGACTGCACTGCAAGTCGCTCTATTATCCGGTAGGACACTAGACCTTTGGTAAAAATTTATTTATATACCATGTTCGTGCCAGTGCAAAGTTTCATTGCCCTTTATTCTCTTTGCGTACAGGATGGCAAAATATTGCAGGTGAGAAGCATTTTGGACGAGGAGCTTGATCATTGCATTGCTTTGAAAATTGATGAATTTTATGCTAGTAGCCCTGATCAAACTAATGTACAGATGTAACTTACAGCAGGTTTCGCTTCGCTCACAATCACATAGCTCACATTCAGATGTTACATGCAGCAGGTTTTGCATAGTACACATTTCTATTCCGTGCAGAGCTTCTATTGAAAGCAGGCGCAGACACTAGTGGAGTCCCAAGCATCTCAGCACGCGTCACATGGTGCGTGGCACAGGGCTATCAAGTTAAACTTATCATGGTGTTCATTTTGCTCTTCATTTCAGCCGACCGTCCCTCTGTGACTTATATCACCTGCCTGTGTCCTTTGGCCTGTTTGATCATCCATGCCAGTCAAACTGTGCTCCTTTTCTTTGTTTTGCTGACGCAGCCCAGATTGCAAGCGCCTAATGGCCAAGTATCAGTTGGCAGCTTAGTGGCAAGTATTTAAAGCAGGATGTCTTGACCTTTGTTGTAACTATACCTTTGCAAGTTTGTTCCACAACTTGGGCAGCTTGAAGTAGGCACTCAACGCTCACGTAGAGATTGTATTTGCAAGAAGTTTGTTTGTGAGACTGATTTAGGAATGCTTTTTACATCAGTTGATGTGCAGCATATTTGTATTTGTTGTTTGTTGTGACGGTGATTTGATCCGACACTTTGTCCGTAGAAAGTCGAATGATAGATGGAAGCTACAACTTCTTATTTTACCACGAGATCTCAGAATTTGTGCCAAGTACACAACCATCATGCTATGGCTGTGATTGATAGAACACTGTAATAATAGTGATGGTAGCAATGGTAACGCATCCAGCATACCAAGGAGGAGGATGTAGATTGCTTAAGCAGACGAGCGCAGGAGGCAGCCTGCCAACTTAATACATCATTAATGTAGCTCCCCAATGAAATGACCGATCAAATCACTTCCACAGCAAGTATAAGACTCAGCACATCAACTAATGAAGGTGAACGAACTAACTGGCTCCTCCAGCTTATTGGACGAGACTAGACAAATCTCAACTGAACACCAACCAACTCTGTCACACAATTCGTCACCCTCACCCTGGTTGTTGGCTTAATTAATAGATCAAGGGGAGATCATCTGCTGTGATAGCAAACTCCCTACTACAAGGTTGGAACGACCCGAATGTTGATACATAAAAAGGGAGCAAGAGAGACAGGCTGGAATAAACAAAAGAAAGTGGGGGGGGGACCCAGGTTGATGAGAAGAAGGGCAAAATGTATACGAGAAGGCCAAGCATGGGATAGAAAGAAGAAAGTCAAGCCTGCGTGTTTTGGTGCATACGTAAAAACAAGGTTTGGGAAGACAGGGCTAGTAAAGAATATAAAGGCAAAGGGCCCAGGGCACGTCTAGCTACACAAACGCAAGGCACTCAACTTAAAGACTAATAGAAAAGCTAGGAGTATTTAGTCAGGATAAAAGCAGCTAAGCCATTGCGATGACTGGTGCGCCGAAACCACCAAGAGAAAAAAGAGTTCCCCTACAGAAACGCAGCTGCGCCAGCACGTCACTCTCAGCATTACGAGCACATACTAGGGAGACAAGAAAGGAGTACAGTGAGCTAAAGGTTTACATAACAAGAGTCGGGCTGTTCTACTACAAGCCGAGAGCAAGGGGAAGCAGGCCCTGTGTTTCTTTGTCCCTCGCTCACTGAAATCCAGATGACTCTCTGATCTTTCCTCATGCCTGGCAGTCGTATGTTTTGAGCGATGATTAGTCTGTATTGTACTCAAAAGACCCCAAGGAAGTCCCAACATGAAAGGGGAACAGCCGCTCAAGTAAGTATTGGTAAGATACTTTGGCAGAAAAGAAAAAGGTTGTCAATGGAGATCAGGAAGATTGCAGGCTTCTTGACCTGGCTATCGATGAATGTTGGTAAAGTACTGGAAAGTGCACGCCTGGTATGGACAAGTTTAGCAGCATAAAAACAGAATGCACACAAAGCTTGGAAGCAAGATTGTTCGCACTTTGAGAACCAAGACCCGTGTCCTTGAGAAGAGCTATATGTGATTGCTGAAGATGATGCCGCCCACTCTCAACAAATGGTATGGAGGGGCGACGGAGGCTCCTTGAAGGATGGAGCAGAGGTCATGACTCTGTTTCAGCGCGGTGCTCAACTGTATTTGTGGTCCAGGGTCCTCACAGTACTTGATCGCAATGAGGTGTGGATGTCATGTTGAAGCATGCTGATATCTTTGGGCCGGTGCTGTCTGGGGAAGGTGAACTTGCTGGTGGCTAGCGGTCTGTCACGGCTGGGCGGTGCTGCTGAGCGAGGTGAGCTCCCAGCCAGTCTCCCTCAGTTGCCCCCTGCTACTCAAAAAAACCCACCCCCCTTTATTGCTAGTCTGTTGCTTCTTTGCTGCCGCAAGCAGTGTTGTGCTTTTTTCCCTTTCCAGGGTTTCTTTTGTAGGTACTACAAGTCTGGAGCTGCAACAACAATTATCACAGTTATTTTTACACGTTTTTATTTACGCAGCTTAGCAGTCGCACGTTTTGACTGATGGCTTCATCTGTAAATCCTGTAAATCCTGTTGCTTTTTTGGTCTCGCGGAGATGGGAGCAACCAGTACAGCATCTGGACGGCTGGAGGTAAACCTGTACGATAAAACTCATCTCAGCAAAAAGAAGGTGGAGTGCAGCAAAGCCTCCACTCTTTACATACCAACTTTTGTCAGTTCCTTCTTAATTATATTGACCCATTCTATAGACCCTCGTCTTCTCTTTGTTCTTCTTATAGTTTTGCTCCTTTTTCTTGTTGTATGGGTGCAGGGTCATCGCTGCCCTTACTATCCCAAAAGAAAGAGAGAGGTCTACAATGTGAGATGCAAGTAAACAGTTGATTTTCAAGAATGGCAGCACGGCAAAAATAGCAAAGGCTCCTAGTGTTTGACATTCGAACTGGAAACTACACTCCTCGCTCCAATGATCCTGTATCATCAAATAGGTCTACGTGCTCAGGAGTGCCAGGTACTTTATGAGGACCTCTGTGGCGGGGATCGGCCAGTCCTACAGAGTTGGATACAAACTGGTGCGGCTGCTGCGACTCCAACACCTGTGCGGCTTTGATGCTCTTCTTGGCTCGTTCAAAGGACGCACGCACAATCACTGTCTGCGCAGGCTCTGGAACAGAGCGCTCTGCTAGCTCTACATGGCCAAAGGCCTCTGCCTGCGGACACAGGAGGTTATAGGAAGAGAAGGCGGTGAGCCTAATAAAAGGGCCTAGTACATAGTAGAGGCAAGAAGTTTTGATTGCAGCATAGTGTAGGGTATTTCCTTAAACTCTTGCCACTGGAACCAAAGAACTATCCTGGTCAAGCCAAGGAGCTGCCGGCAGTTTGTTCATCTACCAACGCAACCAATGATCCACCAACGCAACAGGTTGAAGCTGCCACACAAGGGACAGTGCAGAGCAGGCAATTAGCTAAGTTGCATCGTACAGCAAATCTTGATTTATGATTATGACATCTTTGTCAGTTTATGAAGAGTGACAAGTTACTCCTACCAGCTTGCAAGCTAAGTGGGTGGCCTGGATACTAACTGGCGCTTCTTCCTCGTCTGTAGATCGAAAGGGTTGTACCTGTACGCCATGTTTTGGTTGGTTTTAAGTTGGTATTAGGTGAATTTACCACGGCCTGTGTGTGTTATAACCTTGAACCCTCAGACCTATTCCAGTAAATTTCTGATTTGCTGCAGTGTGAAGTAAAACTCAAAAGTAATTTCCTTACAAAGCACATCTTTAGCAGCGTGAGACAAAGCATTCTCGAGATGTATTTGTTAATAATGTTACGTCCATGTCTTTGTGCTGATGTTTAAAAGGCACAGCTCTTGCAACACACCTGGTCAGGAGGATCTTGGGACCCGACATCAAGGTAGTCAAAGCTCTCTGTGTACACAGGATCCAGCCCTACCTGAGCATGAGGATGTAGCAGGAAAGCGTTGACATGAAGGGAAAGGGGCCGTTTTGAATTGTTTTTTCCAGAAAGTCAGAAAGCCAGAAAACTTGTAATACATTCCTTTCAGATTGTTCTTCATCTTGCACAACAGCGGCGAAAATTGAGCAAGCCAGATGCGTTCTAAGTTGCTTTAACCCAGCAACCACGCCCCAAACGAAACCCAACAAACACGTATTAAACTAGGTCTGCCAATAATGCAAGAAGAGTTGCCCGTGATAGCCCAGCAGATGGAGCTGCCAATCCATACCCCCTGGCTATGAAACCAAGAGATGTACAACCAAACAAACGCGATATACATCTCATCAAAGTCAAGTACTGTGTAGACACTTCCCCTACTCAACAAGCAGAAAAGGCACAAGAACAACACAAGCTGCTAATGCTTCACTTACTCGGACATCGCAAAACCCTTCACGACATCCTGCTAGGAGCAGCAGGCACCATCTGCAGCAGCCACACAAGGAACCCACTCCACAACACCGGAGCTACTTGTCTACATGTCTACACCACAGCACTCATGAAACAATCAAGCCTACATGCAGTCAGAACCGCAACAAAAAATCATGCAGATGAGATGAGACATTGCATACAACCCCCACAAATATCGGAGCAATACTCCTGGTGGTGTGCAGACTTCTGCCTCCCAGCCACCTGATCCCCACTGAAAAGCTTCTCTTATTTTATTCTCCAGGTGGGATGTTGTGTGTTACTGCATCCATTGGGTGGTGCAGAACACAAAACAACACCACATCCTATTTTATGCTGGTAGCAGTGTCTACACTATCTGCTTCTTAATTTCTTTATTTTGCATGGCATGAGAGAGTCCCAGTTATTCTGCTGGGATGGGCGTGCCAATTTTTAAGCCTTGTGGGGTCAACAACACAGTGTGTTTTCCTCGTAGCATTACACAAACAAAAGAGTGCTTGCACCCTTAATAAGATGCCATGCCATCGTGGTTAAAGCAAACATCAATCACGCATACGTATATCTTGCACCTTTGCGCTGCCTGGTTCAACGATGGGCTGAAATGGTTTCCTGGCTGCCTTAATTGCAGCATGATCCAGCGGGTGATAAGCAGGGGGGTGGGTTGGTACCTGTTAAGCATTACGAGAATGAGAAAGTCGTGATTCTGGTTGTCCAAATACCGGGAAAAAAAAGAGGGGGTTATCTGAGGCCCAAAATGGGTATACTTTTTGCATGCTCCTAGGGCAGGTGACCCTAACTTACAGGTTTCAAGCTCAGCTCTGCTATGTGTCTAATTTCAATGCAGCTGAGCTTGAAACCTGCAAGTTATGGCCACCTGCCTCAGCAGCCGCGGCGTGAACCTTACTTTTTGAGCAGCCATATGCTGCATCTGACCAGCCAGAGCATTAAACTGAGTGATTTAATGTGTGTTGGGGTCCTTATAATGAATAAAGATCATTGCAAAAACAATGGAGCAAGAAGAGCAAGTGGTGGCGAGATATGCAAATCAATGTGCCATTCCCCCTGGAAAGCACCCATCTAGGGTACAGGTGCACGACATGTGCTTTAATCCTGTCATTCTGTACGCAGGGCAATTGTCTAAATCTGAGCACTTACTCGGGTAGCTTACTAAGTCAGCATCAGTTTGAAGCTAGGTTGGGTCCAATTTGATGAAGTGACGTGTGAGTAGTAGTTCCACCTTTCATGCAAAAAGGAGCATGTTTTGACTTTTGCCCAGATAACCCCCTCAGGAAAAAATCGACACTTTAACAGATCTGGAGACAGCGCATCACCTCCTTGTCATCAGGACCTGCCCTCCTTGTTGTACAGAGAGTTCTGCTGCTCGTTTCTCTCTTCTCTGTGCAATAAGTAAAGGACTTAAGTGGCTTGCTCTGGCAAAGGCTAAGGGCCATCATGCCAAACAATAGCCGGTTAAATTCAAATATAGAGACTACGAATTCCTAGCGATTTTTAAACAGTTTGAGTTTGCTTGGTCCTTGAAAGTGAATTCGCAAGTTTGCTCTGATAACGGATAATCTTCTTATAAATTCGAATACTTTCGGCTAACGAGCATTATTTATGGGAGTCAGAATTTCCTAAATTTCCTTTGTGGCCCTATTCCTTCCAAGCACCTTGCTACTTTTAAGCACCTTGCTAATGAGAGAAATTAACAGGAAAGATTGATGGGAGAAGCCACTGCACATGCTAGAGGTCGATAAAAGCTAAAAGAGGAAAGGAACTCATGCGGCCGCCACTTTCATCATCAAACAGAAGCTCTTTCTTTGTTAAGCAAAAAAGAATGCAATGGGACTTTAGAAGGCTGGGCCAGAAAAAGAGATATAAACAGTATTGGAGAGGCAAGGTGTGCAATGCATCTATTTAAGTTCTATGAAACGCATACATTTCAGCAAGAAGCCATTCATTGCACCGAAGTCCAAACGTTTTCTGGATTTAAATCAAAAAGAAGAAGATCAAACAGCTCGCAGCTCAATTCTCAACCAAGCGGCCCGCGTCAAATGTAGTGTGATCCAGGAAGTGGCTGGGCGAGAAGGCCGTGCTCACAAATGCGTCTCGAACGAGTGAAACAGGGTCAAAGGGAAGCTGCAGCGCCGCACCCTGTAACAATGCAGGATGGCTTCAAAACTTGTGTTTGTGCATGTATTGCGTCGGCTTGATGCTTCTTCTGCATATGATTCAAAATACAGGCTTGCGATGAGCTGTATGACATCGCCCTTGCTGTAGGTATGTTTGTGCTCACCATAAGGTTGGACCTCGCAGTCAGCGGGAAGCAGCGCTCACTCCGCTGTCGCTCATATTCCCGCAAAGCTTCTTCTAAAGAGCTTGTGCTGGGCTGCGTAGACAAAGTACGGGCCAGGACAACCGCATCCTGCATAAGTACACCAGAGCAGTGTTTGAATTGATGGTCAGTATTACTGTTTCCTTTATGATTGTAGCTCGAAGTACTTAATTACATCATACATCATCCATGCACCAGGTCAGCAACGAGGAGGTTCTGTACAATTTCTCACGGCCGTAAATCAAACTCCCTTTCTCAATGCACCGCAGTCAAGGCGTACCTCTAAGCTCACACATCCTCCGTGCCCTAAATTGGGTGTCATAGGGTGTGCAGCATCCCTTGCAGAGCACACAGAGCAAGGTTGAACAGTAGTTATGACGTGGCTGGAGTGGGCGCAAACCTGACTATTGTGCCTTGTACAAGCAGTGGTTGCACACATCTGTGAATGCTTGCAACTATAGGGATAGGCTAGCAGGCATATATTTTCCTGGAACAAGCCTGCCTTAACCAGCTGTCCTCGCATAGCAGCGCTAGCATACACAAATTTGTTTATAAATGTAACCAACCCTGCAAGGGTGACTAGGCCCTTGCCAAAAGCACCAGTGGTCCACCGATCAGTGATCCTGGAGCGGCTGATTGCAGCAGCAGGAGTTTCTCTGCACGTATGCAGCAGCAAAAGTAGCACGTCGAAAATGAACGGAGAACAGATGACCTGTCTGAGATGAGGCTATGCAGCTACATTGCAATTATGGCTTGGAGCTTAATGCATCATAGCTACAAATCAAAATGTGGCAGCAGTCTGAGCTTCAGTTATAAACAATTGGTTGTCTATTTCTTGAGCAACGTACGCCAGATCAGCTGCTGATTACCTGCAGCGTAACTTCAGCGTCGAATGCAAACACACAATTAATCAATTAATCATCAAAAAAACCCTTGCAAAAGAAGACTTGCATTGCAGCAAGGCTCCCGATAAAAGTCATCCAACAAACGGCCACACAAGAGACAAACTAACATCCTTCAGTCATTTTGCACCGCCGACCAAGCCACATTTACCTGATGGCCTGCTCCATACTCCACGACCATCCCCTGACATATTTCACAGCATCTGCCATGCGTGCTTCAGAGGATGTTGGAACGGACGCATCCTCTGATGCGTTGAAGCATGTGAACCAGTAAACCTGTGAAATTGTCATTGTGCTAACAGGTAAATAGACAGCGCTCACACAAGTGAAGCGACGGCACAAAGATTAAAAGGGTGCTAACACTGTTGTTTTGTGTATTGCTGATAGATTGAACACAAGTAAAAGACAACTCGTCCTTGTGGGGAGGTCACTAGCTTTTACAAAGCTTTTGGCCCACAAACCAAACATATTTCACAGAAACATTTTGCAAGTATGGAAGCAGGCCGTCTGCATTTGCTACTGCAACATGCCCTCATGCTTCTTATTAATGCTAAAATGTTGAAGCTCAGGAGAATGATTGCATTTTCAGGTGTACTCCAAAGATCATCCATCCTGTCTTTCTGTGTTAGCGTTATTATGCATAAGTGAACGCATTTTGCACACACAAACACACAGACACACCTCTTTTTCGTTCAACGGGTATAAACCAGCTCGTGTCCCTTTTCCCCATATCTGTCTGATGGTATTCAAGGGAAGTCCAAGGGAGGCGGTCCCACCCTTTGGGCATGATACTCCCCTGGAAAGGAGTCGATGCAAGCATAAGCAGCTGAGTGGCATAAGTCTAGACAGGTCAAGTGAGTCTTTTGCGAGGTGCAAGCCTTCTTCAGCGTGCTGTAGACCAACAAGTGAAGTGCCAAACACGCAAGTATGACACCCATTCACATGACCCAGTGCAGTGTGCCAGAGCAAAAGCACTCTGCATCGACCATTGAACTTACTAGCACCGTTGAAGAAATACAAACCTGTAAGCTGTGTATCCTGCATAGCCTGGTGCAGGCAGCCCCAAAGCCTCTCGAGCAACAACACTCTGAGCCCCGTCCGCAGCCACCTGCACGACAACCACATGTAATAAAGATTAAGCCACATACTTGCACAGCAGGGATTGATTTCATGTCTCTATATTCCAGCATTGTGACCTCTATGCGTTTTACTGGAGTGCAAACCAATAATGTGTAGAACATATGACACTTTTTCTGCCAAGTACTGAGGTGAAAAGGGTTGTAGAAACCAGTCATCTTTCCGTATAAGCCACAACAGTAATACGTCAGATTACGTGCTTCAACAAGCTAGCGAAGTTGTGTGGAGTGACGCACCAGTACGCCTGCCTCCATGGAGGTACCAGATTCAAGCTGTACAGCAGGCCATGGAGCACTTCCACCTTTGCCTCCTGAACAGAGCCAAAACAAACGAGCACAGAGAGCATGTTTTTGCTTACGTGTGTTCCTCGCTAAACCTAAATTTAAGCTGCTGCCATCCGTATTCGAGGCATCCCACGCAAACCAGACAGTATGTCCAACACCAGTCATTGCCAGAAACATTGACTTTACTGCAGGACAGCCACAAGGGAAAAACGAGCAGCAAACACATGTCAGGCACAATGGGGCATTCTACCTAGCTGTAACATGATAGAGCAGGCATTTACTAAGCTGTAACATGATGGGGCAGGCGTGTTACCTAGCTACAACATGATGGGGCAGGCGTTTTACCTAGCTACAACATGATAAGGCAGGCATTTTACTAAGCTGTAACATGATGGGGCAGGCGTGTTACCTAGCTACAACATGATGGGGCAGGCGTTTAACCTAGCTACAACATGATAAAGCAGGCGTTTTACCTAGCTGCAACATCTGCACAACCCGTGCATTTGGGGTTATTGTTCCGGGAGGAAGGGCGTCAGCGAGCGTGCGCAGCAGGTGGCCACGCCTGACACCTCTGTGCGCAACAGGAGGGCATGGAGCTTGTGTGGATTCTAAAGCGTGCACAGCAGGTGGCCACTCCTAACACCTCTGTGTGTGGACAATCACATTTTCCTTAATTAAGAACGCAGCGGACGGCCACGAGCAATAAGTCTATGTACAATGCAGGGAAATATAAAACCACACGCCTGTCGACTCTGTGCAGCAGGTGGTTACATGTAACACCTGGAAAAAAAGGGTCAGATTGCAAAAACCTTAATACCCTATATTCAATTACTCGGATGCGTTTTTAAAACCTCTCAGGCACAATGCTTGTGAAATTGCGGTGCCTCATCTTTTATATCAATCGTAAAGAAAAGGTGAGATAGAGGGAGGGATATTTAACAGATTGAGCACTGAAGGCATGTGCAAGTGAACGACACTAGGATGATACATCTGGATTGCTGTGATAGGAGCAACGCAAACACATTTCTGGGTTCCTGCTAGCTCCACGGCTAGAGGGAAGTGTGCTTAATCTTTTTCGTCAGAAAAACCGACTTTTGTCTTCACAGCTATACCTGTCAATCGCTCAGCACTTGCCCACTAATTTGAGCGCACCTGAACTCACACACAGCACCATCCTTCCCAGCATCGCACTCGTTGAAACCAAACTGACGAAGGACACGACCAGAGTCCCTGACCAGCTCTACCCTGCATAGATTGATCACCGTAATGTTAGGAAGACCTACAGAACAATCCTGTTGCAGGGATGCTTGTAGCTAACAGCTCCTTTGCTTCCAACTTTAACAACTTAGCAGATGGCGCACACATATCATATTGTTGAGGTATACATTGGAGGTCTTACACACCATTGGCAAGCCAACGCGTTTGCTACCTCGGCAAAATAAAAGTAGTGCAGAACAATTTCATCACACTGAAATTTGTGTGCACTGTGCAAGTCAACAAGCAGTTCTGGCTAACCCTGTTGCAAGCAGGTCTGCCAGGAAAACACATTTCTGTTTTCTTGCAAACGTGTGTCTATTGCAGCCCCCCTGAACGTCTTTTGGCCCATTACTCAATTTCAATGGTAAAGGGCAGTTAGGTGCTGGATTTTAAGTGCTCTTCGGGTCAAAAGGGTGAGTAAAATCAGAAGCAAAACCCCCCCAGCTGTAGGGCCATACTTTTGCAACAGGCACAGAATGTGCTTCTTCCTCTGATCACGCTGGATGCGTTCAAACTACCAACGCTGCCCTCTCTTTTCTTTTGCAGGCCTGTGTATATGTCCTACAGTTCTGGTCTAACAATTTCAGTGTCAGTATGCTAGACACACTAAACACACCTGTTGAGCTGAGCGTAGGAGGGCCTCAGCTGCTCTGCCACGCCGAGCTCATCAAGGCAACGCCATGCATTCTGTTTTTTCAGAGGAGGTACACAGAAACTGAACACCTCAATTCTACCTTAGGCAAAGGTCAGGAAGGAGACAGGGGCAACTGTAAGACTACTTGCGGGTTATGAAACTACTGCACCTACATGGCCCCCCCAAAACCTACGAGAGTTACCTGCCATAAGCCTATAGCAGAGCCCTCTCCCTCCCGAATGCCATCACTGGCCGCCTCTAATACACTAACAGGTATGCCGACCTGTGTAGATTTAGGCAGATTTGTGAGAGTTATTTATGTTGGTTGGCGCACATGTCCTGCCTGTTTATCGCTGGGCTGGAGCTGTGTAATATGACTATACCACAATTTCAGGGATCTAATCTCCTGGCATGTGTGTAAGGTGTACGCTTTTGGGAAAATATGCTACTCACCTTGTGTAAAGCAACTGCAGTGGCCAGGCCTGCAATGCCCGCCTGTGTGCACAAATGAATGTGCAGGAGAGATTGCGCTATGTCTTAAAGACGAGTTGCATAGGCGCCTGTGCTTGACGTGGAGATATGTATGTTTTGTGGTCATTTGAGGGCTTAATTGATACAGCAAACATACCCCAGCAACGACGACAGGAGGGGCGTTCCAGTTCAGCGAGGTGGCTTTGACTGCCACTGAAGTTCGTTGTCGTTTGGGGGTTTGAGGGCAGCCTATCAAAAATCGTGGTGGTGTGTTTATGTGTATGCATGTATTTGTATGTACATTACAGTAAAGTGCAAGAGTTTGTTTGTGTTATGGTGTTTATGTGCATGTACATTTGATGTGTGCGGTTCAGCGATTGAGGAAAATGAAGGTTGAAATGATGGCCACCCGTTTACCTGCCAATCTTGGCTTTCTGGTCAATGAGGATGACTCTAGATTACTAGCACTCTTTGGCTTGGTGAGGTGCATTGACGCAAACTTTAATAAGGAATGCCATTTCCCCCAAACTACCAACCAACTGAACATTATAACTGTTTTTCCTCTCTTCTCTCCTCTCTTTTTTAAGTTGTGCCTCTTTACAGCTGTACATACTTCCAAGTGCTATATCTAGTGCGAAACCTACCTATCTTAAGACAAACCAAAAAGGACGCGCTTCTTTGCATAGGCCATAGGCACAAACATGGCGCCCTCGGTGACTGATGTGGAGGCAAAGCTGGGGGCTGCTAAGCTGGAGGAAGAGGCTGGAGCGGCGGCAGGAAGCAATAAAAAGGAGGCATCTGGCGAAGCAGCTGAGGGCGGTGGCTCTGATGATGATTCTGATGAGGGAGGGGCACCAGGAGAGAGCAGTGAAGCCAAGAAAAAGAAAAACAAGAAGAGTAGGTGGCGTGGTGGTACAACTCAGATGCATGCGGATCCAGACGGACTGCACCCAAGTTTGAACTTAAAATTCTCCTTGCAACTGATTTGAAATCGTTCCATGCATCTTAGGACTAAATTTCTCCCGCTCTTCACACAGAAAAAGACGCAAAAAAAAGGAAAGC